>ERZ772935.5-NODE-5-length-154443-cov-8.762980_pt1 | contig 154443 bp, 142 predicted proteins | sample MGYA00511683_ERZ772935 | MGnify/ENA primary metagenome ERZ772935 (study PRJEB29015, sample SAMEA2738086) | human oral metagenome | biome: human oral; feature: human-associated habitat; material: saliva | place: China | collected 2228 ...
CCGGTCAGAACGATGCGTACGCATCGTGACTGCCCGGCTGGTCGTCGCCTTCGTCAGACCCCCACTGGGGGTCTTCCTCCGGCTCCTCCGAGGCATCGTTCTCGGTGTTATTCACACCGAGAACACGACGCAAAGCATCCGCAATTTCAGGCTTGTTCACGACCTGAACAAGAGCCAAAATCGCGTCTGTATTGTCCGCAAAAAGAGCACCGGCAACAGCTTCACCGAGGTCCGTTTTTGCGGACACGAGTTCCCTCTCTTCAGCCACCTTCAGTGCCCTTCGAGCAGCGCGAGCTTCAGAGTTCCTCTTGTCGAGATACTTGCGAAGTTCCTGTGATGTTTCCGGAAGTTCGAGGGTTGCTTTTTTGCTCATGAGTTTTCCTTTCTCTTTCGTATAAATGCCGGTGCCAACCCGGCGTGAGGGCTAGATGGTGTTGATCGGCTGAAGACGAACGAGGCCACGACCCCGAGGGCGGTTCTCAAAGAAGCGCGGGTGCCCAGTGGACGTATCCCCCCACTCGATTCCCAAGTCGTAGCCGTACTCTTTGGCGAGCGGTTCATCGTCCCAGTACTGACCCCACATGACGGGGTTCTCGTCGCGTCCCATGAGTCTGAAGTGGGGTGTGCTCTCGCCGTCGAGGATGACCTTCAGACGATCTCGGAACTTGCGGTGGGAGATCACATGACCCGAGGGATTCGTCTGCTTGAACCAAGCGACGAACGTCGCGAACAAGAACTCGACAGGTAGAACATTGGACACCAGTCGGTGCGAGTTCTCGCTCCACCAAGCACGCACAGGATCGTTGTTGAGCTTGACGTCTTCACCGAGCTCGACGGCCTTCGTTCCGACGATGAAGTCGTCGAAGTCGGGCTGCTCCAGGGCGACTTTGAGGACGTATTCCAGGACCTCAGGATCACGCATGAACTTGTCTTTAATGGACGAGTCCCGAGCTCCCGTGAAGCACTTGTCGAACGGCAGGAACGCGAACCGTCGCCACAACGAGTCAGTTTTGTCGGCGAACTCGGGCAGGTCGTTGAGGCACTGGACCATGATTCCGCGAGGTCGCCACTGGACGGCACGCTGGTTCTTCCGGTCGATCGTGATGACCTCGTGGGTGATGTACTGCTTCAAGTCGCTCGCTGTCTCAGTGAAAACGCTCACCGAGTTCTCATCAGTAAACACCGCAGACTTACCGAAGAGCGGCTCCGTGCCGAACCGGTCAGAGAACTTCTTGAGGGGCACAGAGGCCCAGTTACCAGCACCTACGAGCTCCTTCAAGAGCACGAGCAGTGTGCCCTTGCCGCCCTCACCCTTAGACGAGTAGAAGCAGACCGCCTTGTCGTAGTTTTTATGAACCCGAAGGGCAGCTGTGATCGTCTGCCAGACGAGCGCGACCCGTTCCATATCGCCCGTGAAGAGGTCCGCCAACCACGAGTTGAACTCCCAGGGCGAGCCGTCCTTCAACGTGCGGATCGGGGAGACAGCATTCGGGTTGTAGGCGGTCATGCACTTGGTCAAGTACACGCGATCTGGCGAGAACGCTTCGAGCGTGCGAGTCTCAACGTTGTAGATGCCGTTACCCACCGGGACGAGGTGCGGCTCCGTGCACTCGGCGACCATCGGCGCGAGCGAACGCAGCTGCGCGTAGACCTCGTTCACGAGATACGTGTTCGCGGTTTTCGTGTACGAACTCAGAAGGTTGCGCACCCCCTCGCGCTCAGTGATCTCGCGATACGTGCCCTCGAAGCGGCCTGAAGAGTGGTACCGCATGAGGGGCATCTTCGAGACCTCATCTGTCTCTTCACCGACGAGCACCACGCGATGCTCGGAGGCGATGAACTGCGCGAGCATGAACGGTGGCAGGTTCTCCGGCGCGCTCCTGACGACGCAGCTACCCTTGTTCGCCTTGATGATCGCGAGGAAGTTACGGATCAAATCAAACGCCTTGCGATCCATGCGACGGCCACGGTTGCGCCCCGTCAGACCCTCGGCGTTCGCCCAGCGGATCACCGTCTCCGAGACGAGGGAGTAGAAGTCGCTCGGGGTGATCAACGCGCCCTTGTCGATGAGGTGCATCAGGCTTTCGATGGCGTCGTCTTCGATGGTAGGATGGACGTTGAACTCGACGGCCCCCGTGTCCCCCTGGATGCGGGGGCTTTCGTTTGTGTCGCTCATAGCACACCTCCAAGAGCGAGGCGGAGGCGTGCAATCTGATCATCGCTCAGGCGAGGCGCGGCATCAACAAGCGCATTGATATGCGACTCAACCGGATCAGCATGAACTGGCACAGCAAGCGCTTCGAGATCCTCGCGCAGTACTTTCACGCGCTTTCCGGTTTTATACGCAGGCAACTTGCCCTGAGCAATCCACAACCGCAAAGTCGAATATGCGCCAAAGCCTTCGGCTACGGCCTCTTGCAGAGTGAGGTAATGTATCCTTTCGGACTGAGGGGAATACGTTCCCATGGAAAACTCCTATGACGAAGTATCCGGAGGGATTTTCCCGGCTTGTTATTTGGGCGGCCTGAAGTGCCGTGCGCAACTCGCTAGCGGGCGTACCCGCCATTGCTTTACGGGAGCGCTGACTCCCTACCCATTCCCTTCCGCTGCCCGGTCTGCCGTTCCGGGGCATTACGCGGATTCACTTCGTCGGAGGATCTACCGGCTGCTGGCCGTTCGGTGTGCTACACCGTGGAGATTAATCCACCCTCGGGGTTATCCCCTCCCTAGAAGCTCGCGTGACGCTTTTAAGGAGCTAAACGCGATCATAGCACACCTTGTCAAATGTTGCGCAACTCTAGACGAGTCCAAACCTGTTAGTAAACGTTAGTCATGTCCGTAATGTGGTGGAGTTCCGCTTCAACGTCTAAGCCGTAAAAACATAAAAGCGGAGCCCCGCACTGTACACACAGTGCGGGGCTCCGCCCTATTAACCCTCGCGCGCCACAAAAGGCAGCCGTAGGGTTTAAGCCTTATTGACCGGGATTAGTGGTCAGCCCCAACCATCACGTTGGAAGCCTTGATGACTGCGTAAGCGGTCTCGCCAACCTTCAGGCCCAGCTCCTTGATGGACTCGTTGGTGATGGACGCAGAGATAACAACCTCGGGAGCGATCTCAATCTTCACGATGCCGTTGGTGGCGCCTTCGGTAATCTCAACAATGGTGCCAGCGAGCTGGTTACGGGCAGAAAGCTTCATGCTTGGTTCCTTTCCTAATAAAAAACGTCTCCTACATGCTACACACCCAATCTTTTGTATGCGCATAAGGGTACCCAACTATTAGGAATGCGAACATGCTGCGGCTCTTGGGCCACGTAGTTGCAGTGTGCTGAGGGGCATCTGAAGCAGCCATCTCAATCTTTTATTACTTTTTTGTATAAACTTTCAGTTAAATTTTGCGTATTTTTGTGAAACTACTGGTCAGAACCTTATAAATCCTGAAAATTATCCTCGTCATGTGAGATGGTTAAAAAACCAACCGATAATTATTCAGCAGAAAGGATGCGACCCATGACTACCACGAAGGTTTCCGCATGCGTGTCCCTAGCTGTTGCTGGAATGGTGGCCTTGAGCGCTTGCGGCTCGAACAACTCCGGTGGCACGTCGAACGCGCCCTCATCGTCCGCCTCTTCTTCCGCATCAACACATTCTTCGGCTACCGCCTCCGGTGGCTCTGGCACCGTGAATGACGGCGGTACCAGCGGCGGCGGTACCTCCGGTGGCTCCGGTGCAGGCGCCAATGGTGGCGGCACTGTGAATTCCACCGCTGGCGGTGGTGCTGCAACGGAACAGGCCCCAGCCGCTGGCTCACAGGGGGATAATGCCGCCGCTAACCCCAACAACCCTAACAACCCCAACGCTGGTGCAGCCGCGAACGGCAACGGCGGCGGTGCCCAGGCAGACCAGGGCGCTGGCGCTAACGCCGCCGATAACGGTGCCGCCGCACAGCAGCAAAGCGGCGCGCAGCAGAACGGTGCTGGAAACGCACAGGCTGGCGCTAATGGTCAGGCTGACAGCGGCGCACGCCACTATAATCTGACCCCCGGGCAGTACATCATCCACCGTGAAGGCTCCTGGGACTACGTGAATACCACCGGTTCAACGTACCATGTTGACGGTGACGGCAGCTGGAAGAGCACCGGGGAAGACGGCACCAGTGTGGTCGCGGCGGATGGTTCTTGGACTAAGAACTATATTGACGGACACACGGTAGCCCGGGTAGAGGCTGACGGAACCTACCGGGTCACCTACGACGGCAAGCTTTCCCCTGAGATACCTATTAACGCCGTCCCAGTGTCCCCCGGGAGCCTCCCCGACCCGAAGGCAGTGCCGGCAGTAACCCCGGTTAAGCCGACCAAGCCGGGCATGTAACCGCTTGAGAAACACTATTTCCGCAAGGTGATTCTCCGAAACGGGCGCGCACCCTCCACCGTGAAGGTGCGCGCCCCTCTTTGCCCGCTCACGGTAGCCTCTAGAAGCGGTCAGACGGCGTGGAGCACGCCCGGCTGAGCGCACTGACTCCCCGGCCGTTATAGGTGTTGGCTTGCAGACCAGCAGCATCGCAGCCCACCAGGGCAGGGAGCGTAACAGTTCGCGCTTACCTGAGATCTTGAACCCGCCACCGTACTGCAGGTAGCGTGGATACAGGTACAACACCCACCTCAGGAGGCTTTATGCGCGAACGTCACCATATGGCAAACGATATTGCGGCGGCCCTAAAAAGCTCTGGTTTACGCGCCGACTATAACGCCCGCCCGGCGTACCAGCGCAACGACTATATCGGTTGGATCAACCGCGCCAAGACATCAGAAACGCGTATCAAACGCCTCGAACAAATGCTCACCGAGCTGGCGCAGGGCGGCATCTACATGGGTAAGGAACATAAGGCCTCACGCAAATAGTCCGTATCCTGAAAAACGCAGCTTAAGGCGTATTACGCGCCCTCTAGGGGTAGGCGATACGCCTTTACCTGCGTTATTCGGGTCAGCTGAGCACACTGGAAGTCTTGAACATGCGATTTAACGATATGAATTTTTCTGATGGTCACTATGTGCAGATACCCACTAGTTGGGATGCACAGGAATTTACCTACCGTTTTTTATCTGCAACCCCTCCGTGGGTTCGTACGATAATGCAGGTGCGTAACCGTGTTGTACAGAAAATAGGGTTTACAGTACAGCCCGCATCGAAATCCAAGCAATTGGAGGTTGCGGTTGGTTCATCAGTGGGCTCCTTTACTTTTACTGAGGTCACTGATGAGCATGTCATTGGTGGCCATAAGGATAAGCATATAGAGTTCTCCTCAAAATTCGTGGTTACTGCTGCTGAGGAGGGCAGCACGTCTGCGCGTGGCGGGATTGAAACACACGCCCAGCCTCAATCGGCTGTGGGGAAGGTGTACTTGACATGTATCTGGCCTTTTCACAAGGCTCTAGTACCTTACATGCTGCGCCAAGTCGATATAAAACCATGAGTGCAAAAGATTATGACCCTCGTATAGTTGATTTCTATGATGAAGACAACCCCGATGGGGCGGACCATGATTATTACCGTTCTCTAGCTCATCGACGTAATGCCCAAAGAATCCTTGACCTAGGATGCGGTACCGGCATACTTACCGTAACTTTAGCTCAATCGGGGCGTGCTGTTATCGGTGTAGACCCGTCAGCATCAATGTTAGAGTACGCACGCAGTCGCCCTGGCGCTTCCAAAATCCGGTGGATTCTGGGGGATAGCCGAAATGTTCCCGACCATGGCTTCGATTTGGTAGTGATGAGTGGTAATGTGGCGCAACACATCCCTAGCCCACAGTGGGAAAAGACCTTGAATGACCTACATCGTATAATGCACTCAGGTGGAATGCTCGCGTTCGAGAGCCGTAATCCAGCATGTCGAGCCTGGGAAAATTGGACTACGTCTACTACGACTCGCTCCACACGGCACGGACTGATATCTGAATGGTCAGAAGCGGTTGCACCTGATAATAATGGGCAGGTTCTGTACCGCACTAACTATCACTTCATGGACTTTGGAGAGACTGTGGTCCAAGAAAGTATCCTAACTTTTCGAGATAAAAAGACATTAGGCTACCAGCTGCAGAATGCAGGATTTGAAATACACGCCGTATGGGGTGACTGGTGCCGCACCCCTTTTGATGGCACTCAACCGATTATGGTTTTTGAGGCTGTGGTGACAACAAGGTAGATATGCAAAATAAAGCAGCATCATTATCCGCATCACTTATATGCTAATATTGATGCGGAGGTTATTATGCGTACAACCGTTACCCTTGACGAAGAAATCGTTGCTAAAGCCGTCAAACTCACCGGTATCGAAGAGCGCTCAGTGTTAGTGCGCGAAGCTATGGAAACTCTGGTACGTATCGAAAACGGGCGTTTGCTTGCCGCTTTAGGTGGCTCCGATCCCCAGGCCCAAGCGGCTCCGCGGCATCGAAATGTGCAGTCATGATCCTCGTTGACACTAATGTGTGGATAGATCATCTGCATCATGCAGAACCCGAACTGTCGGAGCTTCTAATACGTGATGAAATCTGCTGTCATGATTTAGTGCTCACAGAATTAGCCCTTGGTTCCCTTAAAAAACGAGATGAGTTTCTATCTGCTCTGAGCGAGCTGAAACGGCTTCCTGCAGTCGATGATCACGAAGTGCGGTGGTTTATCGAGAAACGTAAGCTGTGGGGACGCGGTTTATCTGCTGTTGATGTGCACCTTTTAGCCTCGGTTGTGGTAGTTCCAGGAACTACTCTGTGGACTCGTGACAAACGTTTGCGCGATGTGGCACAAGACCTGGGGTGTCGGTTCGAGAACGGCTAAAACGCAGCTTAAGGTGTATTACGCGCCCTCTCGGGGTAGGCGATACGCCTTTACCTGCGTTATTCGTTCTTGTAATACAACAGCAGGCGGGCCCACGCAGTATATGCTCGGGCCCGCCTGCTGGTTAAGGTGGGATTACTTCCTGCCGGTCACACCTAAATAGACCGAGATGGCGAGCATCGCAGCAAGCACCGAGAGGGCCCAACGGATCCAGTCAATACCCGCAGTATGGGCGACACCGAAGAACCCGGCCACCCACGTACCTACAAAAGCCCCGACGGCCCCCAAAATAATGGTCCAGATAATAGAGATATTCTGCCTGCCGGGCATAAACACCCGCGCTAATGCGCCGATAATAGCGCCGGTAATAATCGATCCGATAATGGTACCCACGGTGCCTCCTCACGGGGTCAGGCGGCGCGAGCCGGAAGATGCGCCGCAAACCTGGTATTAATGAACGTTGCTATTGAGCATACGGGCACTGAGGGTGTGGCGTCTTGCCCCGGCAGAGCACTGTGCGGGAGGCGAAGATTTCTGCGCGCAGCGTGGGAGGCAGAGACTAAAACACGCCATGTTCACGCTTATGCTTTAGTCTTGAGGCCACCGCCCCGTATCGGCGTGGGTGGCACCCCCGCTCCCACCAGGTGTACCCCAGTAGCGGCGAACCACTGATCGTGCATGTGTGCGTTAGGGGAGTGACGGCGTATCAGCTCAATCGCCACGAACCCGCCATGTTCCCGCCATGCAGGAAAATAATCGTCTCACCCTGCCGGGGGCCGTGCTCCACAGGGTAATCTTTGCTGTTTCGCATCTTGGCAGTCATGGTCATTCCTCCTTACTAGGTGGGCTGAACCTGGTGATACTTTCGCGGGTTTGCTGAATCCAGGCAAGCTCTGCCTCTGTCTCAACAATTCCTTTGCGAAGGGTGGCGGCGCGCAGGGCGGATGCTAAGTCTTCCACCGGGGCGTCAATGGCTTTGAGAGACTGCAGCTTACGTTCAATCTGTTTTTCACGCTCAGCCAGCAGCTGTACCACTTCGGTGTGGGTAAGGTTTGCGGCGAAAAATAGCCGCGCCATAAAAGGCTCTTTAAACCGCTCCTGCTCAAGGGGTGAGGTGAGCCAGTCTTCCAGCTCAGCCCGCCCAGTTGTGGTGAGTGAGTGAACCTTGCGGTTGGGCTTTCCCTCTTGGTGTATTACTTTCGTTGTGATCGCCTTGTTGGTGGTGAGCTTATCGAGCGTGCGGTAGATCTGCGACTGGTCGGCATACCAGAAATGCGCCACAGTGTTACTAAACGCACGGTTGAGGTCGTAGCCGCTCATCGGCTGGATTGACAGTAGTCCAAGAATCGCATGTTTAAGCTCCATAGCCCTATGATCTCATGCCCATATAGGACTATACAAGTATAAATTTTGGGGCGCGTTCTGCGCGAACAGAAACAGGCTGGGTGAGGGATAGGGGAGGGAAGCCGCGCGGCGTCCTCCACGTTCTAAACAGGTAATTTACCTGAACAAATCCCACACGCTGAAGGTCGTGCGGCGGTAGATAAACACGCCAGTTAGACAAAACCTGTATGACTATCCCAATAGTTTGCGGATGCTCTTCATGGGCAGGATCAGCTGAAGAGGGTCCAGCGGTGACTCAAGTACATCTGCGTGGTACTCATAGAACTTTTTTGCTTCTTCATCACGGCAGTGGATCAGTAACGCAGCCACCCCAAGGGTCTCGCTGGCGGACACTGCACGCTCCAAAGCATCTCTCAACAGCAGGGTGCCGATACCTTGACCTCGTGTTCTTTTATCAACTGCCAGTCGTGCCAACAAAATACACGGGATTTCGTGCGGGCGGCGTTGGGCAAAATTCTTGCTGACTGCAGCTTTTTGGACGCTGCCAGCGGCAAGAGCATAGTAACCAACAACCCGGTCGCCAACAGTTGCCACATATGTGACTGAGTTGTGAGATCGCTGGTTCTCCCAGGCGAACTTGTGAAGCCAGGAATCTAAATCGTGAGCGCCACTCTCAAAATCAGACAGATTATCGCTTTTTAGAAGACGCCTGGGTTTCTGCAGCGACATTAGTCCTCTTTAAAAACAATTTCTTTACCAACGGGAGACTCTCGGGCAAAGAGCTTTTCAAGTTTTTCAGTTCGTGTGGGAGCTTCGAGCGCCTGAACAAATAAGTCGTATTGTTCCTCAGTAGCTACAAACCACCGGCGGTCGGCAAGCACATGCTCTGCACGCTCGGTGGCACTACTAAGAATGAAATCGGATACAGACGAATCCGTAACCTCGGCAGCCTGCCTAATCAGAGCCTCTTGGTGTTCGCTAGCTCGTAGGTTAATACGCTGACTTTTAACTGTTGTGCTCATAGTGTTCCCCTCCCTGCATAGTTGTACTTACATTGTACATACAGTACACAGGGGGTAGGTTTTGCTACCTGAACAAATCCCACACGCTGAAAGTCGTGCGGCGGTAGATAGCCCCTTTCACGGAGCGCTTCGGGTTCTTCGCAAACCCCATACCGCGCCTGCCATACCCGGGAATCATGGCTTTCTTCACGGCGCGTTTTGCCCGACCGGTGGTGCGGGCCTTAATCATTCGTTTCACGCTGGGTTTACGCATACCAATTCTCATGGGTATAGCCTACGTCTGTTGTCGTAAAAATAGCCACTTGCTCTTTCGCTGCCCGTCCCGGATGCGCTGACCTGCCGCGCGTCGTATGATGTGAGAACAATACCGTTCAATGCTGATTGGGATATAAGATGCCTGACCCCCGTGAAACCGCCCCTAACGAACGCATCATTTTCACCGCAGAAGCCGATGCAGACCATATTGAGAAAAACCTGCGCCTCACCGAAGAACAGCTGAAACAGCCCAAAAACGCCGCCCTATATTTATCCTCAGTCACCGCCGTATATGACGCCCAAGCCGAGCCAAACCGTAACTGGGAATGCGTGTACCGTTACAGTGCGGGTGAGACTCTTGACGTTATTGCCACAGATATCGGTGTGACCAGGGAGCGCGTGCGGCAGATTATTAACGCCGCACACACGCATATTTCCGTTCCGCAGCTTAAAGTTGCGCGCCGCACCGTGAAAGAGCAGGAGCAGGAAGACCTGCGGCACATGGTGTACGAGTGGTCGGTGCATAACCCGGATAGGGCCGGGCAGGAGTGCGAAGAAGAATTTGGGGTCACCCGTCAGCAGGTTAAACGTATCCTCAAAGGCCGTGCAGCGCTGCACTACCCGGTAGAGCCACGGGCGCAGGGAGACGAACAGAAAGAATGGCAGGATCAGCAGCTTATCGATTTGCTGCGACAGTGGTGGCACGAGTGCACAGACCACCGGTCCATGTCGTTTAACGACTGGTCGGTGGCTCGCGGCGGCCCCACCCGTCAAACACCCATTATCCGTTTCGGCAAATGGTCACATGCCTTAGCTGCGGCGGGGCTGGGCGACGAGCGGAGCAGGCCCCGCAGGCGCCGCGGCAAGTACGGTGAAGCTGACCTGTGGGCGGCGCTGGTTCAGTTCGTGTCCACTCCCCGGCAGAAATACACCTACCTTGAATTTGAGGAGTATGCGCGCAGCGTCCCCGGTATGCCTTCAGCGGTGCTGGTGCGTAAATACCTCAATAAAAACTGGAATACGCAGGTAGAAATCGCCAAAACAATCATGCGCGGCAACTATGAGAGCTTACCGCCTGAGGTTATTGCCGCCGGGGTTGAGAACATCCGGCGGGAACGTAACTGGGAGAAGGAATACGCCCGCAGCAAAGACAACGAGCAGGACTCCGTGCAGGTGGCCGTTGACGCCCTTAAACAGTACATAGCGCATCATGGCAGCCGAGTTGTGAACGCCCGCTACGATGAGTGGGCACACGGGCAGGGGCTGCCTCTGGGGGTTACACTCACCAAGAAGAGCGGCCTCAAGTGGGCGGAGCTTGTGCAGCGCGCGGGCGGTACGTGCGGTACCCGCGCCCCGCGTAATCTGAGCCCGGACGAGGTGCAGGCCCGTAACGAGCGTGCGCTCGCAGGTATCCGGGAGTACCTGGAGCATGAGGCGGGTACCCCAACATATGACCGCTACATTGCGTGGGCGCAGCAGGCGGGGGAGGAATACCCGAAAGGAACCGCGCTTCACAGCTGGTTTGGCGGGTGGCGCAACGCCCTCCAGCAGGCCCGAAAGTCATCAGCTGGTACACAGACGGATACACCCGCCAGCTAGAGCCGCACCGGGCAAGAACCCGTGCGGTGGTGTCTTGCGCTGTAACTGACGTGTACGTGTTTAACACTTGGGCGCAGGTTCGCACCATAAAGGCCCCGCCAGAACCCTAGCTTCATGGGGTTTGGCGGGGCCTGCGCGCGGTGGCTGGGTGGGTCTTACATTACGACCAGCAGTTTGCCGCGTGTGTGTTTGGTATCCACGTAGTCTTGCGCTTCGGCCAGCTCCTCCAGCGTGTACCGTTTCTCAATGACGGGGCGAAGGTTGCCGCGTTCAACGGCGGCGGTAATCCACTTCATTGCCTCAGCGGTTGCCTTGGTTGCCAGCAGGAACCCCACACGGCGGTTCGTGAAAAGGGACGTCAGCACTGCGGGAAGCCCATCGGGGGAGAGCGTCATCATGCGCCCGTGCGGTTTGAGGTAGTTGCGGTAGTACCCGGTGACCACGCCGCCGCAGTCAATAATCGCATCGAACGGGGTCACGTTCGCGGCATCGGGCAGGTCTTCGTGGTCGTACACCTCAACAGCCCCCAGGTCGCGGCATAGGGCCATATTGTCTGAGGCGGATACGGTGCTTACCTCAACCCCCAAAATCTGCCCGATCTGCAGTGCCGCGTGCCCCACACCGCCGGTAGCGCCCACCACCAGCAGGCGCTGCCCGCGCTGAAGCTTCAGGTTTTTCCGCAGTACTTGCAGGGCCGCCAGGCTCACCAGCGGCAGGGCTGCGGCATCAATAACGTTGGGGATACGCGGTGCATGGCAGATGCGTCCGGCCTTAAGCCTCACGTATTCGGCGGCGGTGCCGGTGGGTGCAGGCGCAATTGACCCTGAGAACCCCCACACAGTGTCCCCAATTTTGAAATCCATGACGCCGTGGCCCATGCCCACCACTTCACCGAGCACATCCACACCGGTGCCTTTGGGGAATCGCTTGCCGGTAAAAAGGCGCATCTGCCCGGAACGTACGAGCGCGTCGACGCGGTTCACGCTGAACGCCTGAACACGCACCAGCACTTCGCCCGGGCCGGGGGCGGGCACGGGAACCTGGTTGATGGTGAGCACGTTAGACGCACCGTATTCGGTGTACTGTACAGCGCGCATGGTGGTTGGCAGGGTCATGGTTGCTCCATTTTATTCTCTATTTTGGTGATGGCTCCATTCTAAAGGATGCGCACCCCGCCAGACTTGAATGACGCGGAACCCTCTCACAACAGAATTTACCGGTGTGCTGTGCCCGAAAAACCGGGGTCTGCATGCCCGCCCGGTGTATTTGGTGTGGCCCGCGCGGCACCGCCGTAATTCCCCTGTTGTCTGCGATAAGGCCTATCGGCCGGTAGCCACCGCCCCTACCGTCGTCTCTTGGTACCGAAAAAGTCACCTTCACGCGGTGAGGTCCGCCAAAAAGGTGACTTTCGGGTATGGGGTGGGGGAGAAGCCCTATACTTTTTCGCCTTTCATGAGTGCCGTAAACGCCGCACTATCGAAGAAGATGGAGATGCCCGTCAGCTTGCCGTTGTGTATGGTCAAAAACTCGGGAACCTCGAATATTGCGGTGGCTCCTGCCGGGGTTTTCACGAAGTAGTCGGAGATGACCGCCGCCTGATCGCCGTCTATCACCAGGTGCTTCACGTCCACATCAATGGTCATTGCCAGAAAATTACCGGCCCCGTTGAGGTAGTCTTCCTTGCCAAGGTCTTGGAGGGCGCTGTTGAAACCGTAGGTCATGTCTTCGGCCAGGAAATCTTGCCAACCGCCCCGGTGGATGGCGGCGAAGTAGTCGCGGATGGTTTTCTCGGTGCTCATATGTGCCTCCTCGCGAGTAGGGTACTTCCGGTGCGGGTGCGCACCTCGCCCGATTAACTGTAACATAGCTGTAACAGATATTGAAGGGATGTGTGCATGATAGACACAGTTAAGCCGTTGCGGTCGGATGCGCAGCGCACAGCTGCCGCAATTTTGCAGGCGGCCGAACGGGTGCTGCGGCACGACCCCACCGCCTCATTGGAACAAATCGCCGCCGCTGCCGGGGTAACCCGCACCACGGTGCACCGCCGGTTCGCCAGCCGGCAGGCACTTATTGCCGCGCTGCAGGCGAGCGCGATTGAACACTTTTATGATGCTTTTGAGGCCGCCAGCCCGGAGACCGCGCCGCCGCCGGTGGCTCTGCACCGGCTCACGGTGAACGTGATGCGCACCAAATCTAACTGGGGGTACGCGCTGGGGATTCTCAGTGAGGACGACCCCGCCGTCATCACCAAGCGGCGTACTGTGCTGGCTCGCCTTGAGGTGCTGTTTCAACGCGCACAGCACGACGGCCTGATCGCGCCCGACGTAAACCTTGATTGGGCACAACGCATGTACCGTGCCATGGTTGATGAGGCCGTTAAAGACCTTGAACCCGCAGTCAGCCCGCAGGGGGTGGCGGACGCTAGAGCAAACGAAGCTGAGCTTGACCGCCTGGCCACCCTGATTCTGCACACCCTGCTGAGCGGCATCGGCTAAGGCTGAGGTGAGGGTTCAGAAGAATCAGAGAACGGGTCGTGGCTGGGGTCTTGGTTCCACAGGTATTCACACCGGTGGGCTTGCGCCTGTGCCTGGTCAATGCCTGCAATATCAGCGATAAACCCCAGTGTCATGTCCATACCTGCTGAGACACCCGAGGAGGTGTAGAACTTCCCCGAATGCGTCCACCGCGCCGTGCCCTGCCACAGCACGTGCGGGTTTGTGCCTCTCACCCAGTCAAAGGCGCGTTTATTCGTGGTGGCCTCTAGTTCATTCAGTAGGCCGGTGGCGGCCAGAAGCGCTGAACCGGTGCACACACTCAAACAGTATTCGCTCTGCTGAACCCACCGGGTGAGTGCCTCCACAAAATCAGTATCATGCACCAGGGTTCGGGTGCCCGCCCCGCCGGGAATGAGCAGAACACTGCCTGGTTTCAGCTCACCCAGCGGCTCTGTTTCCACCGAGAAACCCTGGGTGCTGCGTACCGCCCCGCCCAGGTGCGAGACATAGTGCAGCCGCGCGCCGGGTACACTGTGCAGGAACTCGACCGGTCCCATAAGATCGAGTGTTTCGTACCCGTCAAACAGCAGGCAGTAAATATGCACGGCGGGTTTTTCGCCCCCACTCATGATGCTGGATCTGCTTCAGGCAGCTGCAGCCAGCACACTCCCGGCAGCTTATTCGCCAGCTGCGGCAAATACTTTTCAATGAACAGTACGGACCATTTCCCCGGCCCGCGGGGGAGTTCAAATGTAACGTTATGTACAGACACCTGCTGTTCCAGCCAGGCCGACAATAGCGGCTGCAGCTCGTTACGGTACACGCCCCAGGGCATGGGTGGGGTGCGGTACGTGTCTGTTTTCATCCACCCCTTCTCGCTCAGGGTACGTTTTGAGAGGAAACGCCCAATGTAGTCGAACATGACGGTTGCGCCGGGGAACCTGCGGGCCATAGAGCGCATGAGGGCAGCGACTTCTACCGTGGTGAAGTACATGAAAAGCCCTTGTGCCGCAATGAAGACCGGCCGCCCTTCGGGGACAGCGTCGAACCAGGTGGTATCTAGCGCGTTTCTCGCCACGTGCAGGTGCCGCTCATCGGGGGCTATGAACCGTTCCCTAATGTCAATGCCTGCGGGTAAATCCACGCTCACCCACAGGGTACCGGGGGAGTCGATGCGGTACCGCTGGGTTTCCAGGCCCTCACCCAGGTTCACGATCACCGCATCCGGGTGCTCCTTAATGAAGCGGCTAATCTGCCTATCGAATAGCATGGAACGCACCCCGTGTGAGCCGTCCGCTTTGCCGAAATGAGCCTGGTAATCGTAGTCAATGGCCCGGTAGATTTCTAGGCATTTGGGGTCGGTAATGCACCCGTCGGCTCGGGCGGCTTCGCGGGCACGGTTGTGCAGGGTCCACAGCATTGTTTCGGGGATATCGGTCAGTTCGGGGTGCATGGCAGTGTCACTTTCTGAAGGAGCATATATTGCCGCAGCTGGTGGGAGCCTCATGTTTTATAGTAGCCGCCCGAGAAGGGGATGTGTATAGACGTATTTCACCCGTGGGGGCGCGCTAATCACTGCTGTGCGGTACTGGGGCAGCATTAGAGACAACCTTAAACCTTCCTCAAAGGTTCATGAAAAACTGTATTTGAACTTAAAAGTTGGTGCTAGGTTTAAAAGGCATCCGAAAGTCACCGAAGATTGGAGCAATGATGCGTTACTTTCGTACCCGAGGTGCCCTTGCCGGAGCCAGCGCCCTTGCCCTAGTGGGGGCCACCGCCGTGCCACTGTCGTCGGCATTTGCTGAACCTCAACAGGCTGGCAGCACCCCATCCAGTCAGCAATCCACCCCTTCCGCATCAGAGCAGAAACCGAGTATCCAGAAAACCGAGGGCACACTCGACCCTCTCGCAGAGAAAAATACGATTAAGGTGCAAGGTACCGGGCTGGATAAGACCCTCACCGACGGGTATTACGCCGAAATGTGGGAAATCGACGCGCAGGGTCAGCCGGTAGGTGAGAACATTGCTGAAGCATCCGATCAGCTGACCCTGGGGCAGCGGGGACAATTTGATGCCACGCTCACCGTACGCGGCTCCCGCGTAGACCCACAGAAACACTACGCTGTGTTCATTGTTGACCATACGGGCCGCGGGGGACATATGGGGGTGCACGCCACGGCCCCTGTGAATATAAAGCCCACCGACCCGACCAAACTACGCCCACGCTTCGAGACTTCACCCGAAACCCTCTACACACACCGGCAGGATAACGAGGTCACCATCCGTGGCAAATACTACTATCCGCCTAACTCGGATGCGAGCGTCGCCATTTCCCTTCGGGAAAAGCATGAGGACGGCGGCCCAGGGGATGAGATAGCCACCGGTACCGTTGCCGCCAGCGAACTGAAGGACGGCACATTCACCTACAAGCTGCACGTGCCTGGGGAGAAAATTAAGGACAAAACCTACTACACGCTCGCGGTGGCAATGGATGGCGGCACCAAGGAACAGGGAGCCATTAAAGAACTCTATGGTCACGGCGGTTCCTTTGCCGTGATTACCGACGGAACGGTAAGCCGCAGCAGTCAGCATAACCAGGTGAAGGTGGCCGGTGGCGGGTTTAAGAACGTACAGCAGGGCACCGCCATGCACCTGCGGCTGCGCGAGTACAACATTGATGCGCAGAAACCTGCCGGGGATGCGCTGGCTGAAAAGCAGGTTACCGTCAATCCGCCCAACGGCAGCTTCGAGACTGACTTTACGGTTCCTGCGGATAAGCTTCAGCCCGGGAAAAAGTATGTGATTGAGGCGAGCATTGACGGCCAGGATCAGGCCGAAGTCACGGAGTATATTACGGTGAACCCCTAGCACCTCTTTACACGCGTATTGGGCCTAGTCGGGCAGGTTTTTTGAGGACGCAGTTTTCGGGTGGCCGTGGTAGCGGCACGGTTTAATCAACACCCGGAAACTGCGCCCTATAGTGCGCGGAGGTGACGCAGTCGCCCCTAATAGTTATACAGCTACCCGGTTGCTTTAAACATTATGGAAATAATTGTAAAAAACCTAGACCTTTACCTAAGAGTACGGCTATCTTAGAAATGTAATCACTAACCGACGAATGGAGTAGACCATGCGTTCTTTCCCCACCCGTTCCGTGCTCGCAGGAGCCTGCACTCTCGCACTGATTGGCGGCACGGCGGCTACCCTTTCGCCCGTGAACGCTGCACCTCCGGCGACCTCAAATACTGTCCAGGGCGGTTCAAGCTCTCTTCCGGGCAACAATAACAATAACGACAACGCCAATGACAACTCTGATAATGTTCAGCAGACAAAAATTACCTCTGTTGAGGGCGGCCCGCTGAACCCCATCACCGGGGAGAATACCCTAACAATCACCGGTGAAGGGATTGATCCGAACCAAACCTTCGAGAGCCTGCAGGCAGAAGTCTATGAGCTTGATGCTGACGGCGACCGCACGGGCAAGAACTTAGCTCAAGATGATGCGAAGCTTACCGTGACTGAAGATGGGCATTTCAGTGGCACCGCGAAAGTGAAAGGCAACTTCGACCCCCAGAAGCGTTACGCTGTGTTTGCTGTTATTTACTCCGGTCATGGCTATCACACTGTGGAGGCCCGGCAGGACCTTCCCGTGCAGCAGGTTGATGAGAAGAACGTTCACCCTTCGGTAACAGTGACCCCAGACTTCGCGTGGAATAACACTTTTTACCGCCACCTGAACACCAACACCCTTACGGTGAGCGGAACCCGCCAGGAAGGTGCCACCCGCCTCATAATACGGGTTGAAGCCCTGGACGAGAACGGTAAGGTCACTGAGACGTTGGTGACGAAGGACGCCTCAGCAGACCTGAATGGCGGTAACTTCACCACTAAGGTGCAGGTGCCCGGCTCGAAGATCGAAAGCGGTAAGCGTTACCAGGTGGTTGTTGAAACTGGCGCCAATGACTGGTCGCGCGCTGAAGTTGAGGACTTTCGCGGAGATACGGAATCTGAGGCTGTTGGCATTGTGGACGGAGCACCCCTTAGCCGCAGCGCCGCCGAGAACCACCTGAAGGTTGCTGGCGGCGGGTTTGACCCTGCAGTAGCGGCTCAGAACGGGTCCAAGGTTCGGCTGATTTTCGCCGAATACGACATTGAGAATGACATCATCAGGGATGATGAGATCGTGAATACGACGGTTACCCCGAAGCCGAACGGTGACTTTGAGAGTGAACTGACTATTCCCGGTAATAAGCTGCAGGCGGGTAAGAAGTATGTGGTGCGCGCATACCTTGAAGACGCGGACGGCCGAGTCTCAAGCGACATTACCCTCAAGACCCTGGTGCCCACCAAAGAATAATGTGGCACCAGCCAAGGGTAAAACGCCCTTATATTAAAGGTGCATTAATACCCAGCACGTAAGTGTTATAGTGCACGCGGCGCCCCGAAGAGAATAGGCTATTTTGGCCTAAAGATTTCTTTTCGGGGCGCCGCGTGTATGTTGTTAGAACGAAAACGCGCCCCACGCCATCAAGGCAGCGCAGAGGAAGAACAGCATCCAATGCCCCAACATATAGTAGGTGCGGCGCTCAACCTTCCCCGCCGCCAGCTGCACCAGCCACACCACGCCCCATGTGCCTAAATACGCTGCGATAAACAGCCCAATATCTCGTTTAGCGGGCAGCACATCGGTGAACGCTAAAAGCAGTGCAGCGATGGTGACCAGCAGCAGATCGACACTTACCAGCTGGAACACGCACATGGCCTGCGCCCAATGCCGGGTTAGCTCCCCACGGGTGCTAGGGGTGCTGACCGCAGCGTCAGCGGTGGGACGGTTCTCGGTGGGACGCAACGCCAGCGTCTCGCGGGTTCCCACAAAAACGTGCGCACCCACCGCCAACGCCATGAGCACCCCAGCGATGGCAAATGGTACTACCATGACGTTTCTCCTAACGGCGTGGGGTGCGGAACGTAATGTAGTAGAACTGGTCGTCCCAGATGAGCTCGGTGCGTGCATCCTCAACGGTGCTGGGAATCAGTGCCTCAATCTCTGAGAGGTCGAAGGTGGCGTCCTTGTACGCTTTGCGGGTGAAAATGCTCTTCTTGTACTGCGAATCAATGTAGTCGGAAGTTTCGTCCGCGATCATAATTTTCGTGCCGGGCTTGGCCACCCGAATCATTTCTTCGATCGCGCGTTTTTTATCACTAAAGAAGTTAATGCCGCCCACGTGCAGCACCACATCAAAGCTCTGATCGGCAAAGGGCAGATCTTCGGCGGCGCAGTTCACCAGGTTCAGGTTCGCGCGCCCGCCCCAGATTTTCTGGCATTTCTTGAGCATCCCGAGCGAAATATCGGCACCCGTCCAGTCAATCGCGCTCACCTCAATATCGTCGGGCAGGTAGCGCAAGTCGGTGCCGGTGCCGATTGAGACGTACAGCGCCGAGCAGCCGGGAAACCACTCTAGTTCTTTCATGAACTGACGGCGCATCTGCGCGATCTTATCGCCGTAGGACAGCCGCCCCAGCCACCGTTCGCCTAGGTCGTAGACGGTGGCCATGCGGTTGTAGAATTTCATGTATTTGGCGTTATCGCCCTGAACCTGCGCATCATCCAGGCACATCAGGATGCCGTTCTCTTCAATGGGCGGGTTAGTGCGGAATTCGGGCTTGAGCTTGTTCGTGAGGTTAGTGTTTGCCATGGCTTCTCCGCCTTAGATTAGTATGGTGAGCACATTTCTGAGCGTCGTGAGAGAGAAATATTACTCCTTATAAAACACTTATACCTGTTTTGGAATATACGCGTCAATATTTTTTATGTTTGAATACGAGAAACGGCCTTTTAAACGCACTCTATTCAGAAGAGTTTTTGCATTCATGAAGAATAAAAAGCTTCTGAAGGCAAAAACTCTTCTCGATAGAAACCGCCAGTGATGGTGTCAAAAATATGTAGGTACTGTCCGGGTGTTTTTAGTGTTCTTTTTCAAGCACGAGGTTTACGTAGTCGCGTCGTACCAGCCGGGCAGAGCCGCCCGCCACCGCCATATCGTGCAGATGCTGTACAGCTACCGTATGTAGCGGCAGTTCTTGTGTGAGCGCAACTATATCGGCGGCATCGTACAGGGCGAAGCCGTACTTGGTGAATGGCAGGGTCTTCATAAAATCTTTTTCACAGAAGCTTAAACACACCCGCCCGCCGGCGGTAAGCACCCGGCACATTTCTGCGAGCAGCCAAGCCGGTTCCTCCCAGAAATACACCGTATTCACGCTCAGCACCTTCGTGAAAATACCGTCTTCATACGGCAGATTCACGCCGTCATACAGCGCGTACTCAGCCAGCCCTTCTGCGATAAACACGTTATTGGCGGCGCGGGCCTGCTCATACATGAGCGGCGAAATTTCCACCCCATCATAGTGCAGGTTCTCTGCGAGGGAGAGAACATAATTGAGGAGCCCACCATTGCCCGGGCCCGCCTCCAGGATGCGGTCATCTTCCTCAATGCCTAATGCGTTCAGGGCGCTCACAATCATGTGAAGATTCCCCAGGTTTAAAGAGTGTGCTAGCTCTTGACCGGTGTCACCCATGGGGCACTTAAGCTGGGAAGCAAGGGCCTTCGCCTGCTCGGCCGGGTTCTGGCGGGTACTAGACATAGTGCTCCCTTATAATAATCCAGGCGTGAAGATTTTCTATCATAGCACGGCCGCAGCTTGTGCCACCGCCAGGGTAGAGTTTTAGCGCCGAGAGGAGGTTTTATAGATGCGCCAGGCGCTATGAATCAGTGGAATCTGCAACGGTAGACGGCCGAAAGCCACAACACGTTTAAATGCTGACTCATGCCGCCAATCCCACGCCATTTGCACATTCGCCGGGAACACCGCCGTATACAGGGCAATGGCCGCGAGGGCACCCGCCCGGCGGGTTGTTGGGACGGTCAGCAGTCCTGCGATACCAAGCTCAGCAGCCCCCGAAGCATAGGTGTAGAACCGCGCGGAGCCCGGCAGGGCACGAGGCACGATTGCGTCGTAATGTTCGGGTTTCGCGAAATGCAGCACACCCGTGGTCCCTAGAAAACAGGATGTCACCACCGGTGCTCGGGAGACGGGTGTGGAATCATCAGAAGTTTTCTTGAAAATACTCATACGGCATTCTCCCATATCCAGCCTATTCACAGCTATATGAGCATACAAATACGCCGTAAAACTCGCCGTTCTACGCTAAAATGTGCAAGGGGGCACCGTAACCGTTGCGGATTAGGCCGCTACCCGGTGCCGACGAAAGGAAAACCATGAAGAAGCTTATCGTTATTGCACTCATTGGCGCAGTTGCATTCGTGATCCTTAAGAAGAAGGGCTTCATCGGCGCCAACTAATTACGCTGTGAACATGCCAAGCCGGGCCCGCATCCACCCCACCGTTGGGGAAGGACGCGGGCCCGGCCTTTTACTGTGTGCGCCCCGCTTTGGGCTACCCGTTAACGGTGGGCAGGTGGCCGCTCATGACGATCTTCCCCTGAGAACTGTCCCAGGTGAACGAAGCCTTATTAGTGTTGTGTGTGGCCGAAATCTGGTTGGCGGCGGTGCGCGAAATATTGGGTTTCCCATACAGGGGGTCGTAAGTGCCGGTCCCCAAGTACTCGCCGTAGTGGAACAGCATAATATGGTACGGGCCGTCGGTACCGCCCTGGGCACCCACCATAATCCACGACAGCTCAACATTCGCATCATAATTTGAGGTATCAGAGGAGGACGCAGCCCACGTGTAGCTGCCGCGTAGCTTCGACTTGTTCTGCTCCAGCGCCTCCTGCCCGCTGGTGGGTGCCCCGGCTTTTGCCTTACCGCTGCTTGAGGACGAAGATGACGGTGAAGAACTGCTCTTATCCGGGCTCGCATACACCGTCACCGTGCTGGGGGTCGGTTCAGGAGTTGCGGTGACCGTCACCACCGACGGGGAGGAAGAAGGCGAGGCGCTGCTGCTACTGGTGGCCGCTGACGCTGCTGGTGACGACGAGGAATGCGACGCCTGAGCCGAGCTGCTGGAGGAAGAGCCGCTGCTTTTAGTGCTTTTCGACTCGGTGGAGGCACCAAACGGGTTGCTGCAGGCTGTGAGAGTAAGCGCCGCCACGGCGGCAGGGATAGCGATTTTTGTGACGGTTGGTCGCAAGGTTCAACTCCAATCAGGGGTAATAAATCGGTGTACTCTTGTGCGGTGCGCCCCAGCCACCGCCGGGGCCAGCGGACGGGGCGCACCCAAGGTTAAAAGGTGATGTGTTCGGTGCGGTTAAGGAACACCCCGTGCCCGGTAGTGTGATTCCAGCAAGTCACCCCGTTTTGTTCAGAGGCACAAACAAACGTACCCGCGTGCAGCATCTGCCCGTATTGCAGGGTTTTTGTGGATGAGCGGTTGCCCATGGCCCCATTCGCACCACCGGGGGCCGTGACCTGTGACGACCCGTCGGCTTTAAGCTGCAGCTGGAACGCGCGGCGCTGCACAGGTTTACCGGTCTTTGGGTCGATACCGGGACTGTCTACCTTCTCCGTCCACTGGGATTCCTTGAGCATGCACACCACCATCGAATCACCGGAGATCATATCGCACCCAATATTGCCGGTAGGGGTGAGGAATGAAACCGCACCGTGCTTATCGGTAGCCCAGCTTTGCACCCCCGTAGGAACACCTGTTGTACCGGCCTTCGCGTGCGCCTGAGCGGGAACGTTCTGCACCACACGGTTACCGTTAGAGGAGCTGCCGCCACCATCGGCGGCCGGGATGGTCACCACAGTAGGAGGAGGCAAGGTGCTGGGTGTAATACTCGCGGGTTTTGGCTTGGTACTGTTGCTGGGGGAGGCGTTATCCGTATCGGGCGCTGTTGCTGTTGCGGAAGCCGATGCGCTGGTCCCCGCCCGCGGGTTCACGGATGCTCCGCTACTGCACCCTGCGAGGGCTGCTGCGGCTAGGGCACAGAGGATAAAAGTCTGATATGCGGTTGGCTTCATGAGGTGTTTCTCTGTTCTCGGCGTGGGGTCAAGACTATTAAATTTTCGGCTAGCCCGGGCACAGGGGGCTGGGGCCGGTACGGGGGCACCTTCGTGCCCCTGCCAAACGTGCGCACCGTAGCCGCGTGAGCGTGCGCTTGCACGTTCGGTTCGCCGCCTGCGGGATACACATAGGATACCTGAACACTCACGTGAGAGAACCGGACGGTGACAGGAACCTCGGGTGCTTTCAGTGCAGCGGCGCCGATCTAAGGACGACTGTGAATGGTGCCACGTGCAGCAGGTGCAGTCGCGGCACAGCAAGAAAGCCCGGGTCTCAACCGCATCGGACGGGCACATCCGTCACGGGTCCCACCTGCATTCTTGCGCTGGCCCCGGCATAGGGTGACAATTGATGCATGGCTAAAATTACTTTTCATGAAGAAACCCCCGTCAACACCATCGGCGAGCTGCCCGCAGTGGGCACCAAAGCTCCCGCGTTCGAGGTGCTTGGGGCTGAGCTGAACACGATCACCGGCACCGATTTTGCGGGCAAGAACATTATTCTGAATATCTTCCCCTCCGTCGATACCGGCGTGTGCGCAACCTCCGTACGCACCTTCAATAAGGATGCTGCCGCACTAGACAATACTGTGGTGCTGTGCGTCTCGAACGACCTTCCGTTCGCCATTGGCCGCTTCTGCGCTGCTGAGGGGATTGAGAACGTTATTACCACCTCCGCATTCCGCTCATCCTTCGGGCAGGACTTCGGCGTGACAATGACCGACGGACCTCTCGAAGGGCTCCTTGCTCGCGCCGTCGTAGTCGTGAACCCCGCCGGTGAGGTAGTGTACACCGAGCTCGTTCCCGAAATCACCAACGAACCTAATTACGAGGCTGCGCTCGCAGCTGTTAAGTAAACGCAGCTGAGCCTATCAGGCAGGCACCATGCTCGGTTTTTCCGTGCTGTGGTGCCTGCTTTGTTCTGCCGTTTGAAACTATTGTGCTGGTTCGTGCGGAGTCTCTTCTGCGCGTGCGCGATCGTGTTCCGTGCGATGGTGTGTAAGCTCGTCGGCGACCAGCATATGTTGAGGCAGAGAACCGCGTTTCTTCGCCGCTGCATAACGCCCCACCAGAAGCGCCATATACACTGCCATCGCCACTAAGAGCATAGACCCCGGGGCAATAATCAACGCTACTGCCGCCGCGATCACCGAGAAAAGCACCGCGAGCCTATCGGGGTTAGCGCGATAGGCATCAAGGGCAAGTACCGTAAAGAGCGCAGTCATTACGAAATCGAACCCCTCAAGATGCGCCAGAAAACTCGACCCCAAGAAGAACCCGAGTGTGGAACTGAGGATAACGCTCACATGCATTCCAGCATGAATCCACAGAATGCGTGACCCTCTTAGAGTATGCCGTTCCGGTCCACTGTTGAGGGCAAAAGCCTCGTCGATGAGCGTATAGACGGTGTAAAACTTGGCGAGAGAGCCGTGCACACGCTCGATAGGGTAGGACAGCCCATACATGAGGTGGCGTGAATTGATGAGCAACGTCATCACCGCAACGGATACCAGCGAGGCACCCGCTGCCATCATCGTCAGCAATACAAACTCTACCGACCCGGCGAATAAAACTCCTGGAAGCAGGGGTGCAAGCCACCAAGGAAAACCCAGGCTGTGTATCACAACACCGAGCCCAATTCCCACGAAAAACAGGCCCAGCATCACAAGGGATGCAACGCGCATTGCCTCACGAAATCCGCTCTCGCCAGCGCGGCGGAGCTCGACACTGTGGGCGCTGCTTGTACGTAAAGCCTGCTCGCGTTCCTGCACCACCGGAATGCTGCTGGTTACCAGACCCGCAGAGGCGATAATATCGAGAACCTGTTCGTTGCTGGTTTGCTGCGGCGCGTCTCCAAGGCGGCGGCTGGGGTGTGAAGATCTTTCAGACATGGTATGCCCCTAGAAAACCCAGTTAATGAGAATAACGCAGGTGGCGGTACCGGCGATCATGCTGTATACCATATTCTTCTTCCACAGGTGCACGAGCGCCGTCACCACAAACCCGGCAAGGTAGGGAACCGCGGTGTGTGTGGATGAAAAGTCAATACGGCTTACCGCATAGATCGCCAGAAGCGCTACGGCCCCAAGCGGAATCCAGTGGCTGAGCGCATCCAGAACCTCAGAACCCGCGAGGGCTTTTTTGAGACCAAAGGGGAGCACCCGCAGAACAAAGGTTACAGCCGCCGCCACCAGAACGGCGCTGATGATATAACCGTTATCAATGTGGCCGTTAATCATGGGGGTTCTCCTGCGGGTCGTTGTGGTGAGTGAGCGTGGGGCTTGGGGCTTTCACCTGATCTGTCGTGCTGTCTTCGGCAGCCGTCACTGCTGTATTACTCTCTGGGGCGGGTATCTGGTGTTCTGGTAGTGTTCCCCGTGATTTTGCGATGAAGAACCGTACTATCAGCAGGGCAGTGTAGGTTCCCATCGACACCAGAAGCATGGAAGCGGGCGCCAGGATAATACCCACCGCGCCAGAGAACAGCGTGAGAAGAGCCGTGACATTATCCCGTTGAGCGCGGTAAGCATCAATCGCGAGGACTGTAAACAGAGCCGTCATGGCGAAATCCATACCCTCAAGGTGGCTCAGAAACGATGCACCAATAAAGAACCCGGCGGTTGTTCCTGCCACCCAGCTGATGTGCAGGAATGTACTCACCCATAGAATACGTGCGTGAGAGAGCGTATTCCGGTCGGGGCCGGTGTTGAGCGCGTAGGATTCGTCGCAGAGCGTGTATATAGCGTAGAGCTTCGCCCAGAAACCCTTCACATTCTGCAGCGGGAAGGAAATACCGTACACCAGGTGGCGGGAGTTCACGAGCAGAGTTGTGAAGCCGATAGCACCTACACTGGCCCCGGTTGCGATCATTTCTACCACCAGGAACTCGACGGAACCGGCGTAAACGATGAGGGATATTGCGGGCGCAAGCCACCACGGTAAATGGTGAGCACTAATAATAACGCCCAAACCTAACCCCAACACCACGAAACTTGCAAGCACCACGCTGGATGCCCGTAAAGCCTGTTTGAAGCCGCTCTCGGTGGGGTTATGACCGATCGCGGCGTAATGTTCTGCGTCGCTTGTTTCCTTCGCGGTATCTTTCATGGTGCCTCTCAGCAAGAGTGAAAATGAGTCTTCGAATATCCTAGCGCAAGAGTATGCCCAGTGTGAGTTGGAGCTTTGCTGCCTGCGGGGTGTTTGCGAAAAATTCCGGTGGCGGCGGGCGCCGGCGGGGGAGTAGAATAGGGGACTAAATAAGAAAAACTTATGTCGCATTAGTTTTTCTAAAGATGATTTTTCGCCGCGTCGCCGCACCCCGCCACCGATCGGGGTGTTTGCCATGCGCGGGACCAACAAGGAAGAAAAATATGTCCCCCACATCCGAAGAAAAAGCGGCGAACAGCCCCGAAGAAACGGAGCTAAAACGCGGTCTTTCGGCGCGTCACCTACAGATGATCGCCATCGGCGGAGCCATCGGCACCGGCTTGTTCGTGGCCTCCGGCAAAACGATCTCTACCGCAGGACCTGGCGGAGCTATCGTTGCTTACGGGCTGATCGGCATTATGGTGCTGTTCCTCATGCAGTCTCTGGGTGAGATGGCAGCGCATCTGCCCGTCCCGGGTTCGTTTCAAACCTATGCAACCCGTTACGTTTCATCATCCTTTGGGTTCACCATGGGGTGGAATTACTGGTTTAACTGGGCGATTACCGTCGCGACCGAGCTCGTGGCGGTCGGTGAAGTGATGAAGTATTGGCTGCCGGAGACTCCCTCGTGGGTGTGGGCAGGTACCTTCTTAGTTCTCTTGACGGGGCTGAACGCCCTGTCCGCCAAAGCCTATGGTGAAGGCGAATTCTGGCTCGCCACTATTAAAGTGGTCACCGTTATCGTGTTCTTAATCGCGGGTATCGCCATGATCTTCGGGATTCTCGGAGGGGCATCGCCGGGTGTCTCAAACTGGACCGCTGGTGACGCTCCTTTTGTGGGTGGGCCCATCGCTATTTTCTCCATCTTCATGGTTGCCGGGTTCTCGTTCCAAGGCACCGAGATGATTGGTGTTGCCGCCGGGGAGTCCAAGAACCCCCGCCGCGATGTGCCGCGCGCGCTCACCAGCGTGTTCTGGCGCATCATGCTGTTTTACATTGGCGCCATGGTGATTATCGGGTTCCTCATTCCTTACACCGACCCGAACCTGCTCACCGCAGCCGAAGGGGATATTAACATTTCTCCCTTCACCCTCATTTTCGAACGAGCCGGTATTGCCTTCGCTGCCGCAGCGATGAACGCAGTGATCCTTACCGCCGTGCTTTCCGCCGGTAACTCGGGGCTGTACGTTTCGGCCCGTATGCTGTTCTCTCTTGCGCAGGAAGGCAAAGCTCCCAAGATTTTCACCAAGGTGAATAAGGGGGGTGTGCCCATGCCCGCCCTCATGGCAACTTCCGCTGTAGGAGCCATCGGGTTCATTGCCTCCATTATTTCGCAGGAAGCGGCATACCTGTGGCTCGTTAACGTTTCGGGTCTTGCTGGGTTCATCACGTGGGTTGGCATTGCGGTGGCGCACTACAGGTTCCGCCGCGCCTACGTGCGGCAGGGGCATAGCCTTAACGATCTTCCCTACGTGGCCCCTTTCTTCCCGGTGGGTCCGATTATCGCGTTCATCATGTGCCTGCTGGTGATCGGTGGGCAGAACTATGAGGCGATTCTTGAAGGGAACTGGGCGGGCGTAATGAGCTCATATATTGGTCTGCCGGTGTTCATAGCGGTGTGGGTCATTCACGCGCTAGTAACCCGCGACCGCCTGATCCCGCTGGAGAAAGTGGACGTGGGCGGTATAGATTCTGCCACTATTAAAGCGCAGCAATAACTGCGTCACGAGAAAACCTGCCGGGGTGAGGTTTTCGCTGTGTACACATCGTATGGTGTGCTCATCGGCGAAAATTTCACCCCGGCAGATGTGTTTTATGACGCTGCAGAAGCACAATTGGGGCGCTCACCCTTCAGCGGGAGTGCTGTGTGCCGATTTCGGTAGAAAAGTAACGATCTTAGCCACAAAATCTAAATCTAAAGTATATCTTCATGGTATTGTGAAGAGGCGCATAACCAGCTATCGGGCTGGTGTGCGTTCACCGCATACAACTACATACACCCCAGGAAAGTACCATCATGAAGAAGAACACCTCCCCCTTTGTTATCGGAGCTGGCGCCGTTGCCGTTTTGAGCCTAACAGGGGCAGTCTTTGCGACGGGGGCATTGGCCGCCTCCACTCCGGACGAACAACCCTTACCCAACTACACGTGGGCCGTGCCAAGTGATGCTCCTACGCGTGACCCACTTCCAAGCTATGATCCTGGGGCTGCTGAGTCGCCGAGCGCTACACTGTCTGCATCATATACGTGGGCTGTGCCGAGTGATGCCCCCACGCGTGACCCGCTCCCGAGCTATAACCCCGAGGCTGCCGCAGCCGATACACCCAGTGAGCACGCTGAGGTGCACCCCACGGAACAGCCCTAACGTCCTTTTGAAAGTGGCAGCCCCTGCTGGAGTTGCCCAGATCATACTCAGCGCACCTGCGCCGTTCAGCTGTGGCGGCACAGGCCCGTTCAAGGCTGACTACCAAGCGGTGCGTGCCGTTACCTTCAGTAATAAAGCACGCACCGCTTTCCTGTATTCACGCGCCAAGGCGATCGGTAAAAGCGGCGGGGGTACACAGTGAAGCGTATCCTGCATAAGCTGGAAATATGGATATTACGATTAAACGTATATATGAAGAAGTATCACCCGATGATGGTTACCGTGTGCTTGTAGACAGGCTGTGGCCGCGCGGAGTTACTAAGGACCGTGCCCGCCTGAACGAATGGGCGAAGGAGCTGGCCCCTTCCACCCAAGCGCGCATTGAGTTCGGGCATAATCCGGAACATTTTGAGGCATTCAAGCACCGCTACCATGCAGAACTTGATGTGAACCCTGATGCGCAGAGCCTCATGCGCAGCGTTGTTGCCAACGCCAAAGAAACCGGTGATACGCGCATTACCCTACTGTACGCAGCTAAAGACGAGCACTGTAACCACGCCATGATTTTATGCAGCTACATGGCGGAGCACCTGCCAGATTTGACGAGGCTTGTCCCTTAGCCGCCCGTCCAGAGAACCTCACCTATAGAGGTTTTTGGGGCCACGGCCCGACGCGCCCAAGCAGGTGCACACCGCCTACCCACCGGCGGCAGTGTCGTTGGGCTGCCTTGGGTGTCTCGGAGGTACGTGGGTGGCTCCCTCAGGTCTGGAAAAGCTAAAGGCTCAGACTTTGAAGCTGCCGCCAGAAGACCCGAAACTGCCTCCACCGCCGCTATCTTTGGTATTTGGGAAAACCCACCGTCCGTCTTTATACTGTGCGGTAATCAAAGCTTCCTCTGTGGACGATTGCTTATTGCGGGGAAGGTCTACCGGAACTCCCCGGCGCACTATGAAACTACCCAGAGAAAAGATGTACTTAGCAGGCCAATTGTAGTTGTCCCCGTCCTGAGTTGGCTGAGCGGCGGTAAGAGCGAGTGCTATCTTAAACTCTTCATACCATGCGCCGTCCAGCTTTCGTCTGGCTTCTTGGATTTCCTGTTTAAAGGTGTTAGTGTCTGCCTCATTGAAGGGGAGAAGATCAAGCGGGCCAAGATCGCCGGTAACAAAAGCGTAGGTTAACGCTGTAGTGAAGAAACCTATCGCGGAGTATAACCCGGCCACGCTGTGCTCATCCATATTTTCGGGTTTGATGGGCTTGGGTACATTCTGCGGGGGAGAGGTTCGCGTGGCTGGCTTATACTCGCCCGCAGAAGTGTCATAACTATTGAATTCCACCGCGCCCGAATAGTCACTGCGTTCAGATGCCCTGGCTTTTGAATTATTATTTGCTGAAGATGCGCCATTAGAGTCATGAGTGCCCGCAGTATTGGCGGTTGTGAGGGACGCGGAACATGCCGTTAACGCGGCGATGGAGCCTGCGCCCAGCGTGGTGAGTGCGGTACGGCGGGTCATAGCGGAAGTCATGCTGGCGTTTTCCTCTCGAATCGGTGAAGGTCAGCGCTTTCTATTGTATCGGTAAACACCTCATTTGCTGTCTAAAGAAGGTGTTTCTTCTGCTTTTTCTTACTTTTGTACTGCTAGGATGCTAAAAACCCCGATATATGCTGTATATTTTGCGGATGGTTAAGGCACAGTAGGGCCGTACCTGGTAGAGAGAAAACCGGAGCCTACAAACCTGGATGCGGTAGGGTAGAACCATGCCTGAAAACCTACGCCCTCAAGCCGCCCACACTCATGCGGCCATAGACACCGAACGGAAAATCGTGTACGTCTCAGCGGTTGCAATCCGTAACGAACGGGGGCTGGTACTGACCGTGCGTAAAACAGGCGCAAGCGGGTACATGATGCCCGGCGGCAAACCCGACCCCGGCGAAACCCCGCTTGGTGCTGCGGTACGTGAAGTCACCGAAGAACTCGGGTTCACCCCTGACCCCGCCCGCATGGTGCACCTGGGGACATTTAAGGCACCCGCACTCAATGAAAACGGGTACACGGTACGCGCCGAAACCTACGAGTACCTGCCGCACCCCAGCGAATATGAAGTGCTCGCCGCCCTCACCCCGCAAGCCGAAATCGCCGAACTGCGCTGGGTAGACCCCGCACAGAACCGGGATGCCACCCAAGCCCCGCTCAATATTGAATGCATCTTTCCGGTACTTTCTGCCCACCCGCGCTAAACAGGCGGGGCGGTTCAGCAGCAGGGCACCTCACCTGGTAACACGCCGTGAATATGCGCACACCCCACCTGTCCCACTTGCGTGTGCCTCCCCAATGGCTGTAGCGTGCAATAGGTGTTTGCACCATACCCTGCGAGTGGACGGCGCACTGGAGCGCACAGAAAGAAGAACAATGACGGAACAAACTAGTCAGCCTGAAAAATACAATATTGCTGTTTACTGTGGTGCCGGTTTCGGCAACGACCCGCTATTCGTGGAACGCGCGCAGCAGATGGGTCGTGCCTGCGCCGAACGAGGTATCGGTGTGGTCTACGGCGGCGGCAGTACAGGTCTGATGGGAACCGTCGCGGGTGCAGCCCTGGATGCAGGCGGCAAAGTCTACGGCGTGGTCACCCACCAGCTCGTGGAGTGGGAGGGCGTGTACCCCGGGCAGACGACCCTCGACATTGTCGATACCATGCATCAGCGTAAAATCGCCATGATTAATAAGGCCGACGCCTTCGTTGCGATGCCCGGCGGCCCCGGAACCCTGGAAGAATTCTTTGAGGTGTTCAGCTGGCAGTTTTTGAAAATTCACGACAAACCTGTGGCGCTGATGAACGTGAACGGGTACTGGACGAAACTTATTGAGGCTATGGAGTATATGTCAACCACTGAGCTGCTAAAACCCGAGTACCTGCAGCGGCTTATTGTGGTTGAAACCCCTGAAGAGCTCATGAAAGTGCTGGGTAAATAGGCGGCGTTAAAACCCCTATAGTGTGCACGCCCGTAGCCTGAGCGCTGCGGGCGTTTTTGCATGGGTATTTGAGTGACTAGTGTTTACCGCGCGCCCTGCTCAGAAGCGAAGAAAACGGCAGAATATGCACAATAATCCATACGGGCGTGAGCGTCACCATGAGCATATAGAGAACCCGGATCAGGGACTCCATCTGAGGGTCTTCTGAGAGCATGCCCAGATAGACCGTCAACCCCAGTACCACGCCGGTGGTGATCGTCAGATAGAGCAATGCCCACAGCACTTCGGAACGGCTGGCGTGCCCGCGACCGAGCGTATAGAAACGGTAAAACCGCCCCACCGCCTGAAGGAACGAGGCACCTTCTAACGCCTGTGCGGGTTCACGAACAGCGGCTAGTGCCTCCTGCTCATCATCAACGCCGATTTCGCGCAGGGCATCGGGGGTATCCTGGAGAAGAAAAACGGGTTCTTCTTTGTGACGGTGTGTGCGTGCCATACCTCTAGGGTACCCGACGACGTGTAAAGGACAACGATGACAAAGACCCTTCTCATCACCTATTTCGGCCCGTTTCCCGGCGTGAGCGTGAACCCGAGCGGGGTAACAGCGCGGCAGGTGGCTGATGTACTTGCCGACGAATCTGCGGTACGGGTTGTAACCCGTGAGGTTCCGGTGAGCTATGCGGGTTCTTCAGAAGCTTTAGGGGAGATGCTGACCGATATTCGCCCGGATGCGGTGCTCAGCTTGGGCGTGGCAGTCGGGCGGGATAAGGTGAGTTTTGAGAAGGTCGCCATCAACCTGGACTCCGCCGATATTGAGGATAATGACGGTGTGGTGCGTGTGGATGAGGCGATTGCCCCGGAGGGACGCGAGGCGTATTTTTCGACCCTGCCGGTGCGGGCATGCTATGAACGTCTGCGCGGCGTGGGGCTACCGGTTGAGATTTCGTACACCGCCGGAACCTATGTGTGCAACCACGTATTTTATGAGGCACACCGTATTCTGGAACGCCAGGGGCGGCGGATTCCTGCGGGGTTTGTGCATATTCCCGCCACGCAACCCGATCATGAGCCCTCTGACGCACAGACAACGCTCACTGCGCATGCCGATGCCGGGGGAGTAGAGAGCGAATCGGTGCCGACTCTGCCTGAGGCAGTGGTTGCGCGCATCGTGGCAGAGCTGGTGCGCGATACCCTCAAGGTGATGTAGTCTCATTCATACCGTTGAACCGGGGAGACGAGTGAAAGCGGCGGTTATTAAAACGCGGTGCCCCCGATGAGAGATTCATCGGGGGCACCGCGCATATTAGCCTAGGGCACTGCTACTTGCGGTGCTTAAGGTAGTAGTCGATTAGGGATGCGGTCGACGAATCCTGACGTGCCAGAACCTCGCGGTCTCCTTCGATAGCAGGCACCAAATCAAGCGCCAGCTTCTTGCCGAGTTCGACACCCCACTGGTCGAAGGAATCGATACCCCACACAATACCCTGCACAAAGGTGATGTGCTCATAGAGGGCAATCAGCTCACCCAGCACACGCGGGGTCAGGCGGGAGGCCATAATAGAGGTCGAAGGACGGTTGCCGCTGAAGATACGGGCGTTTACCACGTGCTCGGCAGTACCTTCAGCACGTACCTCATCCTCAGTCTTGCCGAAAGCGAGCGCCTGAGTCTGTGCAAAGAAGTTTGCGAGGAAGAGTTCGTGCACATCCTGCTCGCCATCCTTGGTGGGGTGCGCCGGGTTGGCGAAGGCCAGGAAGTCCGCAGGGATAAGGCGGGTGCCCTGGTGGATCAGCTGGTAGAAAGCGTGCTGACCGTTGGTGCCGGGCTCGCCCCAGAAAACCTCGCCCGTGGAGTAGTCCACGAAGGAACCGTCGGCGCGCACGGATTTACCGTTGGACTCCATGGTGAGCTGCTGCAGATAGGCGGGAAAACGGTGCAGGTACTGGTCATAGGGTAGAACCGCGTGGGTTTCGGCACCCAGGAAGTTTACATACCATATGTTAAGCAAGCCCATGAGTACGGGCACGTTCTTTTCAAAGGGCGCGGTGCGGAAGTGCTCGTCCATGGCGTGGAAGCCCGCGAGGAATTCCTCGAAAACCTTCGGGCCGAAGACGATGGCCAGCGAGGTACCGATCGCAGAGTCTACGGAGTAGCGACCGCCTACCCAGTCCCAGAAGCCGAAGGCATTTTCGGGGTCAATGCCGAAGGCAGCAACCTTATCGAGCGCGGTTGAAACGGCGATAAAGTGCTGAGCCACGGCTTCTTCTGCGGTTTTTCCCTGCAGGGCGTTCGCCTCGCCAAGCGCGGTGAGCAGCCAGTCGCGTGCCACACGAGCGTTGGTCAGGGTTTCTAGGGTGCCGAAGGTCTTCGAAGCAACGATGAACAGGGTAGTTTCGGGGTCAAGATCAGAAACTTTTTCGGCAACATCGGTCGGGTCGATATTTGAGATGAACCGTGCGGAAATCCCGGCATCGGCGTAAGGTTTAAGCGCCTCGTACACCATCACGGGACCAAGGTCAGAACCGCCAATACCAATATTCACCACGGTCTCGATGCGCTTGCCGCTCACGCCGGTCCACTCGCCCGAACGCACACGATCGGCAAAAGCGTACATCTTGTTCAGAACGGCGTGAACATCGCTATCGACATCCTGCCCATCAACAACGAGGGCGGGGGAGTAGCCTTTGGGGCGGCGCAGCGCGGTGTGCAGAACCGCGCGGTCCTCGGTCACGTTAATATGTTCGCCAGTGAACATAGCATCGCGGCGTTCGGTGAGGTTCACCTCTTCGGCGAGTTTAAGCAAAAGCTGCACGGTCTCTTCGGTGATGAGGTTCTTCGAGAGGTCTACGCGCAGGTCTGCGGCATCAAAACTAAATTTCTGAGCGCGAGAAGGATCCTGCTCGAACCAGGCTCGCAGATTCGGAGTGAGCGATGCTTTGTGCTGAGTTAGTGCTGACCACGCACCGGTGGTCGTCGGGTTCGTAATAGTCATGGTTTCTATTTTCCCTCTTCGGCTCGGTAATGTCACCCTAGATACCGGTTCTGTGCGGGAAGCTGAGGGTCGGCAGCATTATTGTTTTCTGGCGGCCCGCAAAGACCGTACGTGTTCCCGGCCCATCGCAGACAAGGGGGCGCGTCTTGGAACAGGTAGGCGGCTCAGTTTGGTGGGGTGCCCCGGTGCGGGCGTAGAGTTGAGGGCATGAGCACCCAGAACAAGAAGCTGTCAGCGCATGAGCCGCAGCAGCCAGCGCATACCACCGTAACTGATGAAACCGCCTCACGCCGCACCCGCTACTTGGTTGTTTCTCGGTCGGGTGACACCCTGGTTGGCGCCGACGGAACCCTGCACTACCTCGATAGCCCGCCTGAAGACAGTATTACGGACGTCAGTCTGGAACCTAAACTCATGAAACCTGAAGCGCGGCACGCTATTGAGTACCGCGCTGTTTATGTTGAAGATGCAGATTTGGCGGCGCTCACCCAGGAGCTGGGCGCGCTGCCTGAAGGGTGTGGGGTATCCACGGCGGGGTTTCGGTTCTACCCTGTGCACGCCGACCCGGCGGGGCGGGCCCGGTACGGTGCGGCGCTGGCGAAACGTGACTACCTGATTGAGATGGCATACTCCGCCTACACGGGAGAGTCAGCCCCGGTGGACCCCCACAAAGGGATACGTCTGACCGGTTCCGGGGAGATGGTGTTCCCGCGTATTGAGCCGGCGGTGATGGCACTTATTATGAGCGAGGATAATAGCCGCGTTCTATTAGCCAATAATAGGCTGTGGCCGCGCAACCGGTTCGCCCTGATTGCCGGGTTTGTGGATCCGGGGGAGAACCTGGAGCAGGCGGTGACCCGTGAAGTGTATGAAGAGACGGGGCTGGACGCCCTGCGCCTGGATTACCGGATGAGCGATATTTGGCCTTTCCCCCGTTCACTCATGGTCTGCTACCGGGTGACGGTTGATGCCTCCCAGCCGGTGACGCACTTAGACGGTGAGATTCACTCCGCCCGCTGGTTTACCGCACCCGAGCTGGCGCAGGCTATTGCGGAGCAGCGCACCGGTGAGCCGAAACTTGAGCTGCCCGGAACGAATGCGGTGGCCCGCCGCATGTTGGATGAGTGGTTGCAAGAGAAAGGCCTGTAAACGCCTTACAGGGTGCAGCAGGTATGTCAGCGTACCAATTATGGGTGAGTTTTCATCTTCATTTACCCCACATAACAGCGGATCTTTACTGAGGTAGAAGAATGCTTGTGAGAGGAGTTAGAGCGGGCCGAAGAAGAATGTTGGGGGCATTCTTCTTCGGCCCTGGAATATGACGGAATAGGTGGTTGACTATTCCGCGGAATAAATATAGTGTGGGTATTTTTTATGCTGTGTAATATGCGGGATCCGGGTGTTATGCTCTTTACCTCAACATATAAAACATGTAAAGAGCGAAGGTATTGTCACCACGGTGAGTATTAGCTTTAAATGTGAAGCTGCTTGAGAATATTTGCAATGATCTTCCCAAGCGTTTTTCCCGCATCTTTAGGGGAGTAAGATGGGCTGGAGGTAGGGCGTGGTTCCGGATCGGGGCCAGATACCGCTTGAGCTGGGGCAAGAGGAGCGAGGAGGACTGCTGAGAGTCCCACAGCGACTGTTGCACGGCGAATAATTTTCATAGCGCTCATCTTAAGATCCTTAATGTTTTAGAGAATGTCTAAGGTGCTTACTTCTCAGTGAATCTTTACCGATTCGATATAAAAAATATAAAGCATAAAAACTTGGCCAAACAACAGTACTCAGGAAACTCCACGCTTTCTTTGAGGATTTGCGGGATAAACAGTTGATAGATAAAAACTTGATCCTTGAAAAGCCGTGCGCTAAATGTCTTTATAACCCGCGAGCAGAGGATATTTTCACCTCTGCCCGCGGTATATTTTTATGTGCGGGATTCGGCTAGAAGCAGCTCTTGACCACGCCGTCAGCTCCCAGTAATGCCTTGAAGACATCGACCATTTCTTCGCCGACCTCGCCCATATGGATCAGGAACGTGCGCTCTTTAATGGCCTTCCACATATTACGCACACCGCCAAAGATCCGGCGGGCCTTGCGGATCCACGAGACTACCTTAAAAATAGATATCCCGTATTCCACGATGATCTGCCCCACTGAAAGCATGCACGACCAGAAACCAAACATCGGCTGAACCCCGCGGCCGCCCCCGCCGCCTCCAGCGTGTATCTTGGCGGGGCTAATGCCGGTGATTGACTCTGCGTTCACCACTTTCACATCCCCCAGGTGCTTATCCAGCTCCTTCTTGTAATTCTTGTAGGTCTTGGGGTTGGCGTGCTGAAGGTGGGCGGGTACCTTCGTGAGTTTATGTACGATGTGGTCAAGCTGCTCATCGGGGGTAAGGTCTGCCGAGGTGCCCCCGGAGGACTTGGCTGTTGTGGACGTGGTGGTTGCCATTGCGGGCGTGGCAGCACTCGCCGCGACTGCGGAACCACCCAATAAGGCGGCGGTGTGCAGGGCCTTGCGGCGGTTGGGGAGTAGGGTGCTCATTGGTGCTCCTTTAACAGTAGATAGCTTATAGATGGGGTGAAAATACATCGGCGATGCCGACTGTATTCACCTACCGCCAACCCTAAACTTAAAGTTTAAGGTTAATCAATAACTATCAGGAAGCTTTACCCTACCTCTCAGGTTTCCACGGCACACCGCAGACATATAAAAGCTGTCTGACCGCTGTAGCCTCAGCATACTTATCCCAGCAGAGGATACTTTCTCCTCATGCTCGAAACCGATAGTCGCTGCTTGCGGTATGCGGGCCACTCACTGCGGCAGGTGGTACACTGGACAGGCAAGCCCGCCACTAGGGCGCGTTTGCCGTGCCCACACAGTGGCCCTGTACCGCGCATCCGTGGTGATGCACTCACACGGCGTGGCGGGCAGTACCGTACCCCTAGATTTAAGCGAGAAAAATTACGCATGTCTGAAAACACCGCTTCGCGCCCTGATTTGCGCAACGTGGCGATCGTGGCACACGTTGACCACGGCAAAACCACCATCGTGGATGCGATGCTCAAGCAGACCCACGCGTTCTCGGCGCACGCAGACGTCGAAGACCGCGTGATGGACTCCGGCGACCTTGAAAAGGAAAAAGGCATTACCATCCTCGCGAAGAACACCACCGTGTTCTACGATGGACCCTCCGCGAACGGTGAAACCATCACCATTAACGTGATTGACACCCCCGGACACGCCGACTTCGGCGGCGAAGTCGAACGCGGCCTTTCTATGGTCGATGGCGTGGTGCTGCTCGTGGACGCCTCCGAAGGCCCGCTGCCGCAGACCCGCTTCGTGCTGCGCAAGGCACTCGCCGCGAAGCTGCCCGTGATCCTGGTCGTGAACAAGGTGGACCGCCCGGATGCGCGCATCGACGAGGTCGTCAGCGAAACCATGGACCTGCTGCTCGGCTTGGCATCGGACCTGTCCGAGGAGGTACCCGACCTTGACCTCGACAGCGTGCTCGATGTGCCGGTTGTCTACGCCTCCGGCAAAGCCGGTGCCGCATCGCTGAACCAACCCGCCGACGGCGCCCTGCCCGATAATGACGATTTGGAACCGCTGTTTAAGACCATCATCGAGCACGTGCCCGCCCCCACCTACAACCCTGATGAGGTGCTGCAGGCGCATGTGACCAACCTTGACTCTTCGCCGTTCCTGGGCCGCCTGGCGCTCGTGCGTATCTTCAACGGCACCCTCAAGAAGGGGCAGACCGTCGCCTGGGCACGCCAAGACGGCAATATTAAAAACGTGCGTATCTCCGAGCTGCTGGCCACCAAGGCGCTCGAACGTGTTCCCGCCGAAGAAGCAGGCCCCGGCGAAATCGTGGCGGTCGCCGGTATCGAAGACATTACCATTGGTGAAACCCTGACCGACGCCGAAAACCCCAAGCCGCTGCCGCTTATTAAGGTGGACGACCCGGCGATCTCCATGACCATCGGCATTAACACCTCTCCGATGGCGGGCCGCGTCAAGGGTGCGAAAGTGACCGCACGCCAGGTCAAGGACCGTCTTGACCGTGAACTTATCGGTAACGTCTCCATCAAGGTTCTGCCCACCCAGCGCCCAGATGCTTGGGAAGTTCAGGGCCGCGGCGAGCTCGCCCTCGCTATTTTGGTGGAGCAGATGCGCCGCGAAGGCTTCGAACTGACCGTGGGTAAACCGCAGGTAGTCACCAAAACCATCGACGGCAAACTGTACGAACCGATGGAACACATGATTATTGATGTGCCCGAAGAGCACCTGGGTGCCGTAACCCAGCTGATGGCGGCACGTAAGGGGCGCATGGAGAACATGTCGAACCACGGCACCGGCTGGGTGCGCATGGAATTCGCGGTACCCGCGCGCGGCCTGATCGGCTTCCGCACCCAGTTCCTCACCGAAACCCGCGGCGCCGGTATCTCGTCGTCGTACTCGATCGACCCCGAACCCTGGGCTGGCGATATTGAGTACCGCACCAACGGTTCGATGATCGCCGACCGTGCCGGCGCGGTAACACCCTACGCCATGATTAACCTGCAGGAACGCGGCACCTTCTTCGTGGAACCGACCTCCGAAGTATACGAGGGCATGGTCGTGGGCATGAACTCCCGTGCAGACGATATGGAAGTGAATATCACCAAAGAAAAGAAGCTGACCAATATGCGCTCCTCCACCGCAGACAGCTTCGAAAACCTGACCCCGCCCAAGAAGCTCACGCTGGAAGAATGCCTCGAATTCGCCCGCGAAGACGAATGTGTGGAAGTCACTCCCGAAGCTATTCGCATCCGCAAGGTTATTCTGGATGCGAACGAGCGCGTGCGTGAATTCCGCCGCCGCGCCCGCGCCAACTAGGGCACACGAGCATCACACACCCCGCGCACCGTAAGGTTCGCGCACCGGGTGGGGGTGCACCCACACTACCGCAGGTGTGGATGCGCCCCCACCCGACTTTTTAAAAATACCGCCCATATGAACACAGGTGGGGATAGAATATAGTGAACGCTAAGTTGAAGGAGGCAGCGAGCACGGTTATGTCTGAGGCTACCCCAAGTTACCCCCAGCAGGGCACCAGAATAGTGTCCGCATCTAAACGTAATCTGCTACCGAACGGGCGCCTCATTAAAGACGGTGTGCTACTGTTCGTACACGCCCACCCGGATGATGAGACCTCCTCAACGGGCGCAACAATGGCTGCCTACGCCCGTGAAGGCGCCAAAGTACACCTGCTCACTCTTACCCGCGGAGAAATGGGTGAGGTCATCCCCGAAGACCTGAAACACCTGCAGGTCGGTGACCCCGAATGCACCGATAACGGGGAAGCACTGGGAGAATACCGCACCGGCGAACTCGTCGCCGCATCCCGCACCCTGGGTGTTGCCAGCCGTTTCTACCTGGGCCAAGCACCCGCCACCGCCACAGGCACACGAAAAATTTACCGCGACTCCGGCATGGTGTGGGGCGAAGACGGCAAACCAGCTCCCAACCCCAAGGCCAGCAGCGACTCGCTCACCGCAGAACCCATAGAGCCACAGGCGCAGGCCATAGCGAACGCAATCCGCTCCATTAAACCCGACGCCCTCATTACCTACGATGCCGACGGCGGGTACGGGCACCCCGACCATGTGCGCACCCACCGGGCAGTCATGCAGGCACTCTCACTTCTCAAAAGCAGTCAGAAACCGGTGCTGGTGTGGGGTATAGAAGGGGAATTTGACGAAACAGATAAACGCACCCAGGCGGCGATCTACGGCTCCGCCACCGCTAAACGTAAAGCAATGCGCGAATACGGCACCCAAATTGTGGTGACCGGTGATGACACCTTTGAATACTCAAACGGTGTGGAACAGAAAATATCGGGGGTAGAAACATACCGACTATTGGCGGGGGACGCGAATATTGAAGTCCCCAGCGGCCACGAGCCCGCCGGAATAATAAGCACCTCCTTCACGAGTATCCTGCTGGGCATTATGGCTGCCCTGGGCGGTTCCATCTACCATGCCTGGATACAGTATGCGGGCGACACCCCCATCCCGGTGGGCTTGGGCCTGGGGTACCTGACGGTGTTCTTCGCCTCCCTGTGGGGCGCCACCATGATGCGCCGCCCGGTGGCCGCGCCCATCCAGGCAGCAGCCGTGTTTATTACCATCTTCGCGTTTGCCTACGCCCGGCCGGAAGCGCCGTTTGTGCTCGTGAACCCCACCGCCGGTGCCGCAATCGGCATAGTGGGCACCTGCTGGCTGATGGGTGCACCCATTATTGCCATGCTCGCCGCCCCCGTTGCGGTACGCTCCCTGCGCAATGAAAAGCAGCAGCTACGCGAGCATAAAAGCGCACCCAGTTTTTCGCAGCCTCACAAACGCTAACACCGAGTGAGCTATATATGGACCGCATGATTGAAGCTGCGACATAAAAACACGCCCAAAAACTATGTGGCGAACTTAACTTTATTTTCTTATTCTGCTAAATTTAAGGCTCTGACTAGGGGGAACATTAGAATTTTGCAGGACAGCCTAGCCTAAAAAATAGGGTATTTTACCTCTCAAACACCTGTTCACTGCGCCACGAAAATATTGTAAAAACGCCGTAGCGAGATAGACTTATACACAGGCTTTCGGGCGGATACCCCATGCCCCAGCGCCAACACACCCCACACCCCACCAACAGTGGGGCAGTGGGCGCTGAAACCGGTTCAAGAAAGGCACCCATGACTTACGTAATTGCACTGCCCTGCGTAGACGTGAAGGACCGCGCCTGCGTAGAGGAATGCCCCGTAGACTGCATCTACGAAGGCGACCGCACCCTGTACATCCACCCCGACGAATGCGTGGACTGCGGCGCCTGCGAACCCGTATGCCCCGTCGAAGCCATCTACTACGAAGACGACGTACCCGAAGAATGGTCCGAATACATTACCGCCAACGCCGAATTCTTCGACGACCTCGGCTCACCCGGCGGTGCCGCCAAAATGGGCCCCACCGGCAAAGACGTTCCCTTCATTGCGGCACTACCGCCGCAAGGAGAATAGCCTCCACACAGCGGACACACACCCGCACTCCGTGAAACAACCGGCCCGCACTTTCTGAACTACAACTTTCTCAATGGTGGCCTACAAAACACCGAAGCCCCCGCACCCGCATCTTACACGGTGGGAACGGGGGCTTCACCCGTACCCCAAAGCCCGCCCACGCGATACAATAGCTACGCCCCACCACAGAGTTACAGGCCACCCCGCCGGTGAAGGAGAACCATGCGCACATACGGCATAGACCTACCCGAATACCCCTGGGAGGCGCTCGCCCCCTACCGCGCCATCGCGGCTGAACACCCCGGCGGAACCGTAGACCTCTCCATCGGCACCCCGGTTGATAGCACCCCCCAACTCATTCAAGACGCGCTCGCCGCAGGCGCAAACGCTCACGGCTACCCGACCACGCACGGCACCCTCGAACTGCGGCAGGCGATCGTGGACTGGTTCGCCCGCCGCCGCAACGTGCACGGGCTCAGCACCGACCAAGTGATGCCCACCGTCGGCTCAAAAGAACTCGTGGCGTGGCTGCCGTTCCTGCTGGGACTGGGCACACACCCCGAAACGGGGGAGCGTGACGTGGTAGTGTACCCCCGTGCAGCCTACCCCACCTACGAGATTGGGGCGCGCCTGGCCGGGGCCGACCATTATGCCGCGGACAGCCTTACTGAACTGCCCGAAGACGTGAAACGGCGGGTACGGCTGGTGTGGGTGAACTCGCCCGCTAACCCTAACGGTGTGGTGCGCGGTGTTGAACAGCTGCGTGAACTCGTTCGTCAAGCCCGTGATATTGGTGCCGTAGTAGCCAGCGACGAATGCTATGCGGAACTTGGCTGGGGAGAATGGGACGCGGCGCGCGGCGGTAAACCCGTGCCTTCCATCCTTGATGAACGCGTCTGCGCTGGGGACTTCACCGGGCTATTCGCCGCTTACTCGCTCTCGAAACAGTCGAACCTGGCGGGATACCGTGCCGCGTTTATCGCCGGGGACGCGCAGATCATGCCGAACATTATTAACACCCGTAAACACGCGGGAATGATCGTACCCGCACCGGTGCAGTCCGCCATGATCGCGGCCCTCACCGATGATGCGCATGTGGCCGCGCAGAAAGACATATACCGTGCCCGCCGTGAAATCCTCGTGGAGGCAATTACCGCCGCAGGCGGGAGAATCGAAGGCTCCAAAGCGGGCCTGTACCTGTGGACCACGTTCGGTGAGAGCACCTGGGAATCGATCGAGCGGCTGGCGAAACTGGGTATTGTGGCCGGCCCCGGAGTGTTCTACGGAGAGGGCTGCGACGGCTATGTGCGCATCGCCCTCACCGCCTCGGATGCGGCAGTCGCTGCTGCCGCAGAACGCCTCAAAGGCAGCGTCGCATAGCCCGTGCCCTTCCCTGCGGGGTAATGCCAGTCCCATAGCAGCGTGAGGAGAACAGCCTCCGCCGCTGGCGCCAAGGATGCACAAATAAGCAAACGCCCGGAACCTCCAATGCGGGAGGAACCGGGCGTTTCTAGTCGCGTACCCTAAACCGTGCTGTACGCTACTTGCGTTTGCCAGGCAGCACGAACATCTGCTGCGTGGGCGGGTTCGGGGTATCCACCTCGCCGGGCAGGTGGTGCATTTTCTTCGGCGTCACAGAGGTACGTGACGAGAGGAACCCGCCCAGCCACGTGGCGAACGTAGTCAGCGAGAAATTCACCGCAATAAACAGTACTGCCGCCAGCAGCAGGGTCTGCAGAATATTGCCGTCACCCGAGCCGATTCGCCGAGCAGATGCCAGCAGTTCGGGGTACGAAATAATGTACCCGAGCGCAGTGTCCTTGAGAATCACCACGAACTGGCTGAGCATCGAAGGCATCATGGCGTTAAACGCCTGCGGCATGAGGATGGTGCGCAGAGTCTGGCCCGGGGTCAAACCGATTGCCAGGCCCGCCTCACCCTGACCGCGCGGCAGCTGCTTAACGCCCGAACGCAGCAGCTCGGCAATCACCGAACCGTTATAGAGGGTCAAGCCGATAACCACGGCAAAGAACGGCAGCTGCGCGGGGTTAATCCAGCTGAACCGGCTCAGGAACAGCCAGAAGAAAATCATCATCATCAGCACCGGAACGGCGCGGAAAAACTCCACCACCACGGTACCGAACCAGCGCATTGGCCGGTTCTGCGCCAGGCGCGCCATGCCGAACAGCACACCAAATACGACGGAAGTCACTACCGAAATACCCGCCGCCTGCAAAGTCGCCAGAAGCCCCGGCAGATAGTACGAGCCCCACGCTTTTGCGGTGAACAGATCAGTCCATTTCTCAGCCTCCAGCTGGCCTTTAGCGCCCATCACCGAAAGCACATACGCCATAAACGCAGCCAGAAGCACGATCGCGCCAATATTGAACCAGCGGGTCATCGCCTTCGCACGGGGGCCGGGGGTGTCAAACAGCACGCTGGTGCTGGTATCGAGTTTAGAATTCAGAAGTTTCATCGCTTCACCGCCAGTTTACGTGAGGACCAGGTGGTTAGTACGCCCAGGGGCACAACAATCACTACGAACCCCAAAGCGAACATGAGGAAGATGGCCAGCACCATATTCGGGTCGAACTCAATCATGGTTTTCATTAACCCGGAGGACTCGGCAACCGAGGCGACCGAAGCAACCGTCGTATTTTTCGCCAGGGCGATCAGCGTATTACCCAGCGGAGTAATAGAACCGCGCAGCGCCTGCGGGAAAATCACGTGCCGGGCGGTGGGGAAAAACCCCAAGCCAATAGCACGCGCCGCCTCCGCCTGCCCCGTGGGAACCGTATTCACACCCGAACGGATAGCCTCACACACAAAAGAAGCGTGATAGATCGAGAGCACAATCACCGCGTAAACAAAGAAGTTCGTCTCAAAACTCGTTGAAAACGAGAGCTGAAACTGCGTCCACACACCAAGCAGGGCAAGGGTCATCAGAATAGTCAGCGGCGTATTACGCACCGCATTCACATAGGCGGTGCCCACAAAACGTAGGGACGGTACGGGACTAATGCGCATGAGCGCCAGCACAGAGCCGAGCACGAAAGACCCGATAGCGGCCCAGAAGGTCAGTTGCACATTGACCCAGAACGCGCCCACCACATCGTATTTGGCGAGGAGGGCGCCGAGTTGGTCAAAGAATGACATCGTTTACCTCTCGGTCAGGCATTAGGCGCAGCTGGCGCCAGGATGCGGTGGGTTATTGTTGGAGTTATAGGTGTAGCCGGTGCCTTCAGTATTTTTCTCCACCAGCCGCTGCCAGGTGCCGTCCGCGACCATCTCATTAATGGCCTTATTGACGGCCTCACACTTATCGGTACCCTTGGGAAGGCCCACACCGTACTTTTCGGTGGTGAACGTTTGACCCACCAGCTTGAGCTTGCCCTTATTCGCCTTAGTGGCGGCAAGCCCGGCAAGAATAATGTCATCGGTGGTTACCGCATCCACCACGCCGCCGTTGAGGGCGACCACACAGTCCGAGTAGCTGTTCTGATTGACCAGGTTCACGTTTTTAGCGAACTTGTCCTGGATTTTTTTGGCGCTGGTTGAACCGGTCACCGAGCACAGGTTCTTACCGTTAAGACTGTCGGGGCCGGTAATATTCGTCTCATCGGAGCGTACCAGCAGATCCTGCCCCGCCACGTAGTAGGGGCCCGCGAAGTCAATGCTCTTCTTACGGCTATCACTAATGGAATAGGTGGCCACAATCATGTCCACCTGGCCGTTGGAGAGCATATTCTCGCGGTTGGCGCTGGGGGACTCCACGAATTCGATCTGCTCTTCCGAGTAACCGAGCTTACCCGCAATATACTTCGCAATATCCACGTCGAAGCCGGTGAATTCCCTGCCGTCCTGGTAGCCTAAGCCCGGCTGATCGTATTTAATGCCAATCCGGATCTTCGGCTTAGCATCTGCGGCGCTGGAACAGCCGGTGAGGGCGAACCCGAGGGCGAGCGCGGCGGCGGTCCCGGCGGCAAAGAACTTAGCTGCGGCGCGGTTAATGAACGATTTTTTCATGGCGCGCTCCTAATGGTCGATGATCTTGGAGAGGAAGTCGCGGGCGCGTTCGCTCTTGGGCTTGGTGAAGAAGTCATCCGGGGTGGCTTCTTCCACGATCTCGCCGTCCGCGAGGAAGACGATGCGGTCGGCCGCCTTGCGGGCGAATCCCATCTCGTGGGTTACGACGATCATGGTCATACCGTCGCGGGCGAGGGAGACCATGGTGTCGAGTACTTCATTCACCATTTCGGGGTCGAGCGCACTGGTGGGCTCATCAAACAGCATGACTTTGGGTTTCATGGCGAGCGCGCGGGCAATGGCCACACGCTGCTGCTGGCCGCCTGAGAGCTGGGCCGGCATTTTTTCGGCCTGGGATTCCACGCCCACTTTCGCCAGCAGTTTCATGGCTTCCGCCTCGGCTTCAGCCTTGGGGAGTTTGCGGATTTTGCGGGGGCCAAGGGTGACGTTGTCGAGGATGGTTTTGTGGGCAAAAAGGTTGAAGGATTGGAAGACCATGCCCACTTCGGCGCGGAGTTTAGCGAGGTCGCGGCCTTCTTGGGGGAGGTCTTTACCGTCGATAGTGATAGTTCCGCTGGAGGTTGTTTCGAGGCGGTTAATGGTTCGGCACAGGGTTGATTTGCCGGAGCCGGAAGGGCCGAGCAGGATAATGACTTCGCCCTTATTGACGGAGAGGTTAATGTTTTTGAGCACATGGTTTTGCCCGTAGTACTTATTGACGTCGTGAATACGCACGAGTGGGGCTTCGCTCATAGGGTTCTCCTTTACACACGGTGGGGCTGTGCCCAACAGATACGACGCGGCGCGTGGGCTGTGAGCCGGAAGAATCACGCGCATCACGGTAGTAACCTAGCTTACGCCGGGGATGTAACAGGAATGTTAAAGATTCGGTAATCGGTGTAAATATTCTGGTGTTTAAGGTATTAGGTGGGGCGTATTCCCGCGAAAACTCAAGGAAACCAAAATTGAGTTGAATATATCACAGAAGCGGGTTGTGTGGGGTGTTCGGGGGCCAGGTACTCGGTGAATCCCGTATTTTCAGGGGATTTGGTGAATACGGTGGGGCGGGGCAGTGGGGGAGCGCGGGTGCGGCGGCCCTGTTTGGGCAAAAATCCTGCCGGTAAATCGCACATAAACCCACCCAAAGCAACGTATAGTCACGAGAGGTGTGGGCAGGGCTTTTCGCCCCGTAAACGCAGAAACGCGCCCCAGCAGGCGGGTGCCTGCTGGGGCGCGCATAGCGGGGCACTGTAAACCCCTATTGGCTATTGTTCTTCATACCCGTTCGGGTTGTTCTTCTGCCATTTCCAGTGATCGCGCACCATCGTGTCAATATCCCGGGATGCGCTCCACCCCAAATCAGCCAGTGCCGAGGACGGGTCAGCGTAAGAGACCGCAACATCGCCGGGGCGGCGCGCCACAATCTTATAGGGCAGCTCCTTACCGCAGGCTTTCTCGAAGGCGTGCAGCACCTCAAGCACCGAATAGCCGTTGCCGGTGCCCAGGTTCCAGGTGTGCAGCCCGCCGTGCTCGGTAATGTAGTCCACCGCCTTGAGGTGGCCATCGGCAAGGTCAACCACGTGAATGTAGTCGCGTACACCGGTGCCGTCCACAGTGGGGTAGTCGTTGCCGAATACGTTCAGGTGCTCGCGGCGGCCCACCGCCACCTGGGCAATAAACGGCACCAGGTTATTCGGGATTCCTGACGGGTCTTCACCGATACGCCCGGACTCGTGCGCGCCCACGGGGTTGAAATAACGCAGCAGCGCAATATTCCAGCGGTCATCGGAGGCCGCCAGGTCCACGAGCATATCCTCAATATGTTCCTTGGTGCGCCCGTAACAGGACTGTGCGTCCATGTTCAGCTTCTCCACCAACGGCATGGACTCAGGCTCACCGTACACGGTCGCAGACGAGGAGAACACGATGGAGCGGCAGTTCGCCTCCTCCATGGCGTAGAGCAGGTTCAGGGTGCCGGCGACGTTCGTCTGGTAGTACCACAGCGGCTTCTCGGCGGATTCGCCCACAGCCTTCAGCCCCGCAAAGTGGATGACCGCGTCCGGTTGGGTGCTGGTGAACAGCTCCTTCATGCCCGCCAGATCCAGCAGATCGACGTTGTGGAACTCGGGGGCGCGCCCGGCAAGCTCGGCGACGCGTTGCAGCGAAGTTTCGGAGGAATTCGAGAGGTTATCCATGACCACCACCTCGTGGCCCGCGTTCAGCAGCTCAAGCACAGTGTGGGAGCCGATATAGCCGGCGCCGCCGGTGACCAGAATCTTCATATTTATCCTTTCGGGCACGCCGGTGCGCACCGGATACGGTAAGTTCAGGGGTAGCACTTTAAATAGTAGCCCGCCGGATGCTCCCCAGCCGTGCATTGACGTGCGGGGGCACCCGGCGGGTTGCCAAACTCACTGGCCTCTCACGCCCCTTGGGGCATCAGAAAGGCACAAAGGAGCTAGTTCGTGTGCAGCGCCTCGTTCAACTCCACACTATTCTTAGCGCGCGGAAGCACCTCAACCGCGCCGGTGACCGAGTTACGGCGGAACAGCAGGTTCGACACGCCCGACAGTTCGGCGGCCTTCACCACACGCACATCCTCGCCCGGGATAAGCACAATCACGCGGGAACCGGCGGTCACGTACAGGCCCGCCTCAACCACACAGTCATCGCCCAGGGCGATACCAATACCAGACTCAGCACCCAGCAGGGAACGCTCACCGATTGACACACGCTGAGTACCGCCACCGGAGAGGGTGCCCATGGTGGAGGCGCCGCCGCCCACATCGGAGCCATCGCCAACCACCACACCCTGGGAGATGCGGCCTTCAACCATAGAAGTGCCCAGGGTGCCAGCGTTAAAGTTCACAAAGCCCTCGTGCATGACGGTGGTGCCATCAGCCAGGTGCGCGCCCAGGCGCAGGCGGTCACCATCACCCACACGCACCCCGGCGGGAACCACATAGTCAATAAGGCGCGGGAACTTATCGACATGGCTTACGCTCAAATGCCCCAGCTTCCGCAGGCCCAGCGCGAGCTTGTTCAGCTCGGTGGCAAGTACCGGGCCGTGGTTCGTCCACGCCACGTTCGCCAGGTGCCCGAAAAGCCCCTCAAGATTCAGGTCATTCGGGCGCACCAGGGTGTGCGAGAGCAGGTGCAGACGCAGGTACCCATCGACTGCGTCCTCAGGGGCCTCATCCAAATCGATGGAGGCGGTGCGCACCTCGGTGCGGGCATTGCGTTCGGGGTGCTCGCCGGTGAGCTCTTCAAGCTCATCCGCGAGGGAAAGATCGGGGGTTTGGGTGAGCTCAGGCGCGGGGAACCACGCATCCAGTACCGTGCCCGCATCGGGGCCGGAGGCGACGACATTAACGAGGGCCACGCCGGAAGCGTAACGAGTTTCGGTTGAAGCGTTTTCAGACATGCCTTTAATTATAGGGATGCGCCGGGATTGGGTGTAGGCGCCCGCAGGGCGGGGTTCTTGAGGGTTAATTGCGGGTAAACCTCAGGGTGCAAAGGCCGCCAGCGTCGTCAATGACGGCCCCGATAACCAGGTGCCGCCCCGCAAACGGTTCCTGATAAGGGGCAATGGTTAAGGCCCCGCCCCGCACCCAGCGTCCGGGGGCGGCTGAAGGTGGCTTCCGGGGCGCAGATAAGGTTGAATATTAGGGTAAAGAACCGCGCCGCTAATGCGACTGACACTACAGCTAAGGGACCCATGAGCCACCCCACCGCAGCCATCGACACGAACGTCTCCATGCCCGAACTGACCCGGGTTCTGCTTGATATTTACTCTGTCTCGGGGGAAGAGAAAACCCTCGCCGACGCCATCTACCGGGCCCTGGAAACCCACCCGCACCTGCACCTGGTGCGTGACGGGGACGCCATTATTGCCCGCACCAACTTCGGGCCGCAGAACGGGAAGCAACGCACCCGCATCCTGCTCGCCGGGCATCTGGACACCGTGCCGCTGCCTACCGTGGCGGGGTCGCTCGGTACGGTACCTTCCCGCGTGGTTGAAGAGGACGGCGACTGGGTGCTGTACGGGCGCGGGGCCACCGACATGAAAGGCGGTGTGGCGGTACAACTTAAGCTAGCCGCCGAATTAACTGCTCACGAAACGGACTACGACCTCACCTACATCTTCTACGACAATGAGGAAGTGGCCAGCGAAAAATCCGGTTTGGCGCGGCTGATCCGCAACCACGGCGAGCTGATTACCGACGCCGATTTCGGGGTGCTTCTAGAACCCACCGACGGCACCATCGAAGGCGGCTGCAACGGCACAATGCGTTTTTACCTTCGGACCACCGGGCTGGCTGCGCATTCCGGGCGGGCCTGGAAAGGGGAGAACGCGATCCATCACCTGGCTGATGCGCTCACCACACTGGCGCACTACACGCCGCAAACCTACCGGGTGCAGGGACTGGATTACCGGGAAGGGCTTAACGCCGTGCAGGTGAGCGGGGGAGTGGCGGGCAACGTTATCCCCGATGCGGCTGCGCTTCATGTGAACTACCGGTTCGCCCCTAATAAGACCCTGGACGAGGCCGTGGCCCACGTGCAGGAACTCTTCCAGGGGTATGAGTTGGACTTCGTTGACCTCTCCCCGGCGGCCCGCCCCGGCCTTGACACGCCGCTGGCTGCTTCCCTCATTGCCGCTGTGGGGCAGGATCCCAAACCCAAGTACGGGTGGACGGATGTGGCGCGACTAAGCGAAATCGGCATCCCTGCGGTGAACTTCGGCCCCGGTGATGCCTTACTGGCGCACACCGACAATGAGCATGTGCGTTTCAGCGAACTCAACCGGTGCTACAGCGAACTGCGAAACTGGCTCATGAGCGACTAGTGGCCCACGCTGCCTGCCAGCACCGATACCGCAATGACCCACCGGATGGAACGTGCCGCCGAATACGCGCCCAAGTCCGGTTCATTAGGTTAAACTGGAACCCCGCCCTTTTTGCCCGGAGGTACCCGTGAACATATTGATAACGTTACTTGCCCTCGCAACCCTGCTGATTGTTATCTACAGTGCTGTAGTCATCAGTAGCGACCGCGCGTTCCCCGGGCGAGCCTTCTTCGAGCATGTAGCGGGGGACGGGCTGAACGTTTTCGGTGCCCGCACGCAGCCCGCCCCCGAGCTGGCGGGGCAACAGGTTGTGGTTCTTGAACCCTTGCCAGACGCCCCCGCAGCGGCAGATAATGCAGCAGCCGAGGCCGTCCCGCAGGAGCCTGAAACAGGTGAGGCGGATGCAGCGCACGAGGCCCCCGCAGCGGCAGCAGCTGGCACTTCCGCCGCCGAAGAAGAAACCCCCGCAGCAGCTCACGAGGACACCGGTCACACGGCGCAGGCACCGGATAACGATGTGCGGGATCGCAAAGAGACTGAGGCTCCCCAGGGGCACCCAGCGGATGATCCCCTCACCTCCGAAGACTCCGCCAAAGCCACCGCAGACACCGGCACGGCACCTGATGGGGCGCACCCCGCCACCTCCCAGCAGGTACTTCCCTGGTCCGAAGCGGGACGCGCCGCCCACGCCGCCAACACTGCGGCCAACGCCGTGGTAGCGTCCTCCGCGAAAACCACCGTTGAAACCCCCGCAGCGGCTAAGCCGCATGAGGATGACTCCGAGCAGCACAAGAGCAGCACCAGCGGGGCTATTGTCGCCATTAATAAGGAAATCGCGGATAAAGAATCGGCGCACACCACCGATAAGGCGGACTCCTGACCGAATGAGTACCGACAGCACCATTCTCGACAGACTCTACACGCGCCTTCACGGCTGGGGCCACTACCTGTGCACCCTATTCGTTGAACTGCCGGTCATCCTGCGGGTGCTTCTCATCTACGGGCTCAGCAGACTGTGGGGTGTGGCCGTCTTCAGCATGGTCGGCAGGCAGCAGCTGTGGGGCCCGTGGGGGGAACGCCTAGGGTACCTCGAATTTATTAGCACCTGGGACTCCGGGTGGTACTGGCAGATCGCCGATAGAGGCTACCCCGTTGAACTACCTCAGGATATGAGCGGTACGGTCATGCAGAACCAGTGGGCGTTCTACCCGCTTTTCCCGCTCACAAGCGGCTACATTTCCCGCACAACGGGCCTGGAATATTATGCGGTCGCCTCGACTGTGGCCCTGCTGGCCGGGTTCATCGCGGCCTGGATTGTTTACAAATTATGCATCGCCAGCTTGCAGGCTTTAGGCCGCACCGACGCAGCAGAGAACACCTCCCTGGGGTGCTGGGCCGTGGCGGTCTTCGCATTCCTGCCTGTAGCCCCCGTACTGCAGGCACCCTACGCCGAATCCGTAAACCTGATATTCCTCGCCTGGGCACTGTACCTGATGGTGCGCGCACGATACCTGCTGCTGCTGCCCGTGGCCGCCCTCGCCTGCCTGTCCCGGCCTGTGGGTGTACCCCTAGGTGCTGCCGCCGGGTTGTGGTGGTTTATCTGCCTCATCACCGATATGCGCGCCGATGCGCGCCGCCGCGCCGACGGGGAAACCCCGCGCGGTTTCTGGAGTATTTTCGTCTCCCGCGCGGTGCAGCTGTGCAGCGCCCTTATGGTGTGCGCGTGCGCTCTTATCTGGCCTGCCATCGCATGGGCTGTGACCGGGCGCGTCGATGCCTACACGGCTACCGAAACCGCCTGGCGCAGCTCCCACCTGGCTCTGTTCGAGCCGTGGCTGAAGCAGGGTTCCATTTACTTCGGGGTGTTTTCCATCCCCCTGCTGGTGCTTCTGGTAGTGGTTTTCGCCCTCGTCCTGCTTTCCCCCACGGTGCGAGGGGTACTGTCAGGGCCGCTGATTCTCTGGTGCGCATGCTACGCGGCGTACCTGCTGATCTTCTTGAACCCGCAGTCTTCCACGTTCCGGCTGCTGCTGCCGCTCTTCCCCCTGGTTCTGCCAATGGCAGCGGTCTCTGCCTCCCGCGCGTACCGGTGGCTGCTGGTGCTCTCAGGCGCCACCCTGCAGCTGGTGTGGGTGGGGTGGCTGTGGCATTGGAAGCAGAACCCCGGTGGCGGCGACTACCCGCCCTAAACCGGTGAGGGCCGCGGGTGCGGGGCTGACGGTGCGGCATCTGCCTGCGCTATCACCCCGCTCGGCAGGTAAAAATATTTGCAGTGAATAAGTAACCTGTGGGCGTAGGATGTTACGCCCCACCGTAAATCCTGATAGTCTAACTGTTGTGTTTGGTATTAGTGGTCTCGAATTTATCGTTCTGGTCGTTCTCACGTTCTTCGTGATCGGCCCCGAACGTATGCCCGAGTACGCCCGCCAAGCCAAAGAATTCATTAAAACCGTACGGCGCATGGCCTTTGACGCTAAAGACGACTTCAAAGATGCGCTGGGCGACACCGGTCTTGACGACATTAACTGGCGTCAGTACGACCCACGCCAGTACGACCCGCGTGTTATTGTGCGTGAAGCATTCGCTGAGGACGACGCCGAACGCGCCCGTGAAGCGAAGGAACGGGAAGAGAAGAACAAACCCGTCGCATCGAATATTACCCGGCTGCCGCGCGGAGCCTACGCACCGTTCGACACTGAAGCAACCTAGCCGCAGATGCAGGCAGCTGCTGGAATCCCCCGCCCCACGGGCCGGGGGATTTATTGTGCCTGGGGTGGTGCTGGCGCTTGGTATTATAGAAAAACCCCGCGAATGCACCAGTATCATGGAGAAGCTTACAAGAATGAGCGAGAGAACCCGCCCTGTTATAGATGATGATGCGGATTCACCGCGACAGCCTCCCTCACGCGGTTTAAAACGCTTTGACCCCACCCACCGTGCCGCAGTTGTGCAGGGTGGGCTTTCACCGTTTGATGCGATAACCGCCTCTGCCGCTGCGGCGTTACACCGTGCGCACAGCCGCTTCGCCGCACTTCCCGCGTGGACGCAGGTAGCAAGCGTGTGGGCGTTAAGCCGCCTCTGGGGCTTTATAGTGTTCTGGATTGTGAGTATGCAGCAGGTAGCCGCCCAGCAGCGTGTAGGGGACGGGCACAGACCGGGACTGCTGGAATATATGGGGTGGTGGGACGCCGAATGGTATGAGCGGATCTACACGGACGGGTACCCCAGTCAGCTGCCGGTTTACAGCAAAGGCGTGGTCGCACACAACACATGGGCGTTTCTTCCGGCGCAGCCCAAGATTGCAGGCATTATTGCCGACACCACCGGAATACCCTTTGCTATCAGTACGGTGCTGCTCAGCGTGGCAGTCAGTTTCGCTCTCGCCTGGGTGCTGTATCTGCTTTTCGTGGGGTGCCTGAACTGGCGCGAACACGGGGTATTTGAAACCCGCGTGAGCCTGAACTCCCCGCACCGTTCCACGGCCGTGTGGGCTGTTGCCGCCTACGGGTTCTGCGGTCCGGCCGCCGTATTCGTGACCGGCTACGCGGAAGCGCTAACTATCTTCGCGATTGCCCTGTTTGTGCTGCTGTTGGCCCAAGATCGGTACCTGTGGGCCCTGCCGGTGGCGTTCCTCGCCGCACAATCCCGCCCGGTGGGTGTACCGCTGGGTGCGCTCGCGGGTATGTGGTGGCTGTACTGCCTAGTCGCAGAATACCGTGTCCGCTCCGCCGGGCAGCCCCGTGCCAGTTCAGGCAGGGTGTTTCTGGCGGCTTTCGCGGCGCGTGCCGTGCACCTGCTCAGCGCCCTTACCGTGTGCTTTTTCGCCTTCACGCACGCTCTGCACGCGGCGTATAAAACCGGGCGGTTAGACGCCTACCTGGCCACCGAGCTCGGCTGGAGCGGCCGCACCGTTGAGGGGCAGCACTATGTGGTGCAGTGGGTGAATGAGCTGAGCCTCTACCTGAACCGCTGGAGCACCGGGGCCATCATTACGCTGATCGTGGCCGGGTTCGCCGCCTATTTCCTGTGGCTCTTCTCCCGCAGCACCCGTACCCTGCTGCACCCCGTCATGCTTATCTGGTGCGTATGTTACGCAGTGTACCTGGGGATTTTCTGGCTGCCGCAGTCCTCAACATTCCGCATTCTGCTGCCGCTCTTCCCATTCGCTCTGGTGCTTATGAGCTACGGGAAAGACTCAAAAGCGTACCGTTGGCTGCTGGTGCTTAGCGGTGTTTTGATGCAGCTGGTGTGGGTCGGCTGGCTGTGGCACAGCCACGGCCCGGGAGATATGCAGCTGCCCTAAAACTATCCCGGGCGGGGCGGGGAAGTACAGCGTATTCCCCGCCCCGCCCGCGCGTGCGGCCCCGGTGTGCCCGCCTAGACGTTCAGCCGCAGCGGTTTGCCCGCCAGCGACTCGTCGCGGTGCAGCAGCTTACCGGCAATGGCCTGAATCTCGGCGGATGTGGGGGAGCTGGGGTCGCCCCACACAATGGGGTTGCCCTCATCCCCGCCGGTGCGCAGAGACACATCCAGCGGCACCGAACCCAGCAGCGGCACCGGGTAGTTGAGCACACTGCTTAGGCGCTGGGCCAGCTGGGCGCCCCCGCCGGAGCCGAACATTTCAAGTACTGTACCATCCGGTAGGGTCATTGCCGCCATATTCTCAATGACGCCGCTGACTTTCTGGTGGGTTTGCAGGCTCAGGGTGCCGGCGCGTTCGGCAACATCAACCGCCGCGTGCTGCGGGGTGGAGACCAGCACCAGCTCGGCGTTGGGCAGCAGCTGCGACATTGAGATCGCAATATCTCCCGTACCCGGAGGCAAATCAAGCAGCAGAATATCGAGCGCCCCAAAATGCACGTCAAGGATGAACTGCTCCAACGCCCGGTGCAGCATCGGCCCGCGCCACGCCACCGGCTGGTTACCCTTGAGGAACATGCCGATGGAAATCACCTTGACGAACCCGCCCGGCGAGCCGCCGCGCACCTGCCCGCGCTCCCGGGGCGCATCCACTGCGGGCGGGATAATCAGGTCATCCAGGCGGGTGGGTGCCTCCTGAACGCCCAGTAGCCCGGGGATGGAAAAACCGTGCACATCCGCGTCAATAATGCCCACGGCCAGCCCACGGGAGGCGAACGCCGCCGCCAGGTTAGCGGTCATTGACGACTTACCCACCCCGCCCTTGCCGGAGACCACGGCAAACACGCGGGTGAGCGACCCGTGGGCAGTGAACGGGTTGGTGCGCTCAGGTTTGAGCTGCGATTTGAGCGCGCTGCGCTGATCGGCGTTCATGGCACCCACCTCAACCTGAACCCGGGTGATGCCTTCAACGGTGCTGGCGGCCTTGCGCACATCCTGCTCGATCGTGGTTTTCAGGGGGCACCCCTCAATGGTGAGCAGAATTTTCACATCCGCCACATATCCGCCGTCGTCCTCGCTAACGGTCTGGGCGCGTTCAACCATCCCCAGCTCCGTGATGGGGCGGCGCAGCTCGGGGTCTTCAACGGTGCCCAGGGCCGCCCAGAGCGCATCCGCCAGCGGACTATTGGAGGCTGGAACGTTCGCGTTGGTCCCCTGGGGGTTGTGCTCGCTCATTCGTTCATCCTTTCCGCGACAAAGCATACGGTGTGATATACGCGTTCATAGAGTCATGGGTTTACGGGGGCGGGGTCTTGGGGTTATGCGGGATTGCGGGATACGGGGATAGTTTGCTCGGGGCATGGGGCTGCGGCGGTAACACGGGCGCTGACCAGTACTCACAGCCCACCACCATACGCACCCTAGAAGAAACACAGCCCCGCCGGAATGACCCCTGCCTTTCTCATCATGCGCCCGGCAGCAGGCACCGGGCTAGGAGCTAGCTAACGTCCCGGCTCTCTTTCTCATCCTCCGCACTGGTTGCCGCCCCGCCCGCCGCGGCGCTTTCGCTGCTCTCGGAGCCCTGCTGCGCGCCGTCCTCGTGGGTGTCTTCGTCCTCGTATTCCTCGCCAATATCGTGCAGCTGCTCAGCCTGGCGTTCCTGCTCTTCCTGAATAGATTTCAGCTCTTCCAAAATATCCCGCAGCTCACTGCGCACAAAGTCGCGGGTGGCAACCTCACGCAGGGCAATACGCAGCGAGGCGATCTCACGCGTCAGATACTGTGTCTCCTCAAGGTTCTGCTGGTCACGTTTACGGTCCTCGGAGGCGACCACACGGTCACGGTCATCCTGCCGGTTCTGCGCCAACAGCAGCAGGGGAGCAGCGTACGATGCCTGCAGGGAGAGCATCAGGGTCAGCAGGGTAAAGTTGAGGCTTCGCGGGTCAAACTGCAGCTCTTCGGGGGCGAGCGTGTTCCACCCCAGCCACACGCCACAGAAAACAGTCATCCACAGCAGAAACTGGGGTGTGCCCATGTACCGGGCAAACCCCTCGGTCATACGCCCGAACGCATCCGGGTTCGGGCTGTAGGTGAACCGCCGCACCTTACGCTCAGCAGGTGTGCTCAGCTGCGACTCGGCACGCGAACGTGTCTTCTCCCGCCCGCTTTGGCCGCTCTCGGCATACCTTTCGGAGTATTTTTTCTCCAGCCGATCCTTCAGGATACGCGCCTTATCAATGCGCGGGTTTTCTTCGGTACGCAGGTGGTTCTGCTCAGACAAATCGGCGTCCTACCTTTCGTACAGGAGTCCCATCGTCGAAGGTTCGCCAGTCCTCAGGCAGCAGCGCATCGAGTACGTCGTCGATCGTCACCGCCCCCACCAGCCGGTGTGATTCGTTCACAATGGGGATAATGGTCAAATCGTAGGTTGCCAGCACGCGCGCCAATTCCTCAAGGCTGGCCTGGTCAGAGACCGGCTCAGTGTCCGTGTCCAGAATGCGCCCAATCGACTCGCTCGGCGGCACCCGCAGCAGCTGCTGCATGTGCACCATCCCCAGGTACCTGCCCGTGGGGGTTTCCAACGGAGGACGCGCCACCAGCACCGCCGCAGCCATCGCCGGGGGGATCTCCTCAGCCCGAATATGCGCCAGCGCCTCCGCCACCGTCGACTCGGGGGAGAGAATAATCGGCACCGGGTTCATGAGCGAACCGGCGGTACCCTCATCGTACTCAAGCAGTCGGCGCACATCTTCCGCCTCGTCGGGCTCCATGAGCTCCAGCAGCTTCTCACGCTGGGCATCCGGCAGCTCAATCAGCAGGTCGGCGGCGTCATCCGGTTCCATCTCTTCAAGCACCTGCGCGGCACGCTCATCGTCAAGATGCGAAAGAATCTGCACCTGATCCTCTTCCGGCAGCTCCTGCAGCACATCCGCCAGCCGCTCATCCTGCAGCTCGTGCGCAATCTCAAGCATGCGCTTATCGCTCATCTCGTGGATGGCATCCGCAAGGTCGGCGGCGCGGGCATTCTCGTGGTTGGCGACGAACGTGGTCGCCTCCTGCGGCTCAAGGTCGGTGGAAAGGATCGTCTCGTCCCAGTCCACCACCAGCGTCTCCTTAGACCGGCGCCGCCAGCCGCTGCTGGATTTTACGGTGCGCGAGACAAACAGCTCCGTAATGCCCCAGTCGCCGTTACGGCGCTGCTCAATGGCCACATCCTCAATCACGGCGTCCCCGCTGCCGTCAAGCAGCCGCACCCGGCGGTCAAAGAGCTCCCCAACCACCAGCACCTCAGAATTACGCTGCTCAAAACGGCGCAGGTTCACCAGGCCCGTCGAAATAATCTGAGACGCCTCAATGCTGCGCACCCGGGTCATCGGCATGAACACACGTTTTTTGCCCAGCACCTCAATAATGATGCCCACCACCACCGGCTCGTTGCCTTTCGTGGGGCGTGAGCCTGCCGCCATGGCGGCACCAAAACCGCGTTTGAGCACCACAACATCACGCAACCTGCCCAGGCGGTCACCGAACGGGTCGAACACGTCAAGGCCGAGCAGGCGCGCAATATAGATTTTGCTGGGGGCGCTGGACTTAGTATTGCTCACCTCTCTAGGGTACGCCCGAAAAAGAGAATGCGCACTTTATATAAGGGTCCGCTGGCTGTGGGCGTAACCCGGTGCGTGAGCACACCGGCCCGCCCGTGCGACCTCAAAAACCGGTTCAGCCGATGGCGCACCCACCCTGCGGCGGGCCCACCCGCCCCGGTAAGATAGGGGTATGACTCAGACCCCGCCCTCCTCATACCTTGCCTCCCGCCTCGCACAAGCCAGCGGCCAGCCGCTTCCCAACGGCGAGGCGCTCGCAGCGTTCACCCGACGTGACGACGCGCTCGCCGCTTTTGACGTGCTCAGCGCCGCCGGGTTCCCGGTGACCGCCCTGTACCTGGTGAATGAGGGCGTGAAACAGGTGGAGTACCCGCTGCAGCGCAGCTACGGGCGGATGCTGCTCTCCTCCCTCATGTGGGGGATTATCGCCGGGCTGGGGTGTGCGGCTTTGACCATTGGTGACGGGTCTGATTTTTTGGGGCGCGCCGCCTCAACGGTGCCGCTGAGCGTCGCCATTTTTATGGTGTGGACCCTGGTGAGTATCCGCCGCGGCGGCAATAGCCGCTACCCAATGCGCGGGGAAGCAATCCCCGAACGCACCACCATGTATGCGCTGAGCGAGTACGCCGGGCAGGCACGCATGATCCTGCGCGACACCCCCGGTTTTGCCCAAGCGATGCGCTCAGTACACGGGGCGGCATACGGCGGCGGGAACGCAACGCAGCAGCCGGGCACAACAGGCACAGCCGCACCGCGTACCGGCAGTACCCCCTCCGCCCCGGCCGGTACGGCAGGCACCGCAGTGGGCACCGAGCCTGAGCATGCTAAAAACACCACCGGCGCCCTCAGCGGCTACGGGCGGGCCGCCTCGCATGCGGGGCGGGCAGCCGCAACGGACGCCACCGACAGCACCGCCCCTGCGGCAGAGAGCGGTACCGAACCCCAAGGCGGCGAACGGGCCCCCGCCCAGCCGGCGGCACAGCGGTTCGGCCTGCGCATTGACGACCCGGAGGAATACGCCAAAACTATTCGGCAGGCCCCAGCCCGCGAGACACCTAAGCCTAAGGGAGTTAAAGAAGACTAATAACTTCTAACGCCAAAGAGGCATCTGACACAACGAAAAAGTCCCCGCAGTCAGGACTGTACTGGCTGCGGGGACTTTCCGTCTGTGAAAGTAAGAGACTACCGGGCGAGCTTCGCCATCCATGCCTCAATCTCTTCAACCGTGCGGGGCAGTGCCGCCGAGAGGTTCACATTGCCGTCCTCGGTGCACAGCACGTCATCTTCCAAGCGGATACCGATGCCGCGGTACTCCTTGGGAACAGACAAATCCTCATCCTTGAAATACAGTGCGGGTTCAATCGTGAAGACCATGCCCGGCTCCAGGGTTGCGCCGGTGTACAGCTCCGCCTTCGCCTGCGCGCAGTCGTGCACATCCAAACCCAAATGGTGGCTGGTGCCGTGCGGCATCCACCGGCGATGCTGACCACCCTCAACCGTCAAAGAAACCTCAGCCGAAACGGGCAGCAGCCCCCACTCCTCCAGACGGTGAGCCAGCACCTCCATCGCGGCATCGTGAATCTCATGGAACTTACGACCCGGCACAGCGACCTTGAACGCTGCATCCGCAGCATCCAGCACCGCGTTATAGACCTTCGCCTGAACCTCGGTAAACTTGCCGTTCACCGGGAACGTGCGGGTTACATCGGCGGTGTACAGGGTATCGTCCTCAACGCCGGCATCCAGCAGCAGCAGCTTGCCCTCATCCACGGTGCCGTTATTGCGAATCCAGTGCAGAATCGTCGCATTATTCCCGCAGGCTGCAATCGTGTCATAGCCCAGGTCGTTGCCGTCGGTACGTGCTACCGAGAAAAACGCGGTCTCCACCACACGCTCACCACGATGATGCGCCACCGCCTTCGGAAGCTCACGCACAACCTCCTCGAAGCCCTTCACCGTCATATCAACCGAACGCTGCAAGTTCTCAACCTCGATCTCGTCCTTAATCAGGCGGGCCTCAGAGAGCGCCACCGTCAGCTCGGAATCGAGCTTATCGGACTCCTCCAACGCAACGCCCGTGTTGTACCGGGAAGTATCAACCAGCGCATCAATAGAAGGATCAACCTCACGCACCAGCCGGATACGCACCCCACCCAAATCCTGGGCCCCGGCGTTCTTCGTAATCGCAACCTCAAGCTCCGAAAGGTCCTTCGTCCGCACACCGTAACGCTCCGAAAACTCCTTGAGCGTGGGGCGCGGACCAACCCAGAACTCGCCGTAGCGCGCATCCGCATAAAACTGCGTGGTGTCACGGCCAGCCAGCGGACGGAAATACAGGGTCACCTCATGGTTCGAGCCGTTATCGCCGGTGCCCTCCTCCACGGGTTCAAAAACCAGTACGGCGTCAGCCTCATGATCAACACCCAACCCGGTCTGGTGCGCAAACGCCGAATGCGGGCGGAAACGGTAATCGCAATCGTTCGAGCGAACCTTCAGCGGCCCCGCGGGCAGAACCAGACGCTCACCCGGGAACTTCTGGGAAATCTTCTTACGGCGCTGCGCCGCAAAATCGGCAACGCGCTCGCGGGTATAGCCATCATCAGCAGCGGGTTCCCAATTAGATGCGATGAACTCCTGAAAAGCTGATGCTTTGGGGGTATCGCGGTGATCTGTTTCTGGAGCTTCTGTGCTCTTCTTCGTATTTTCACTCATAGTTGTATTCTATCCCACGCGTGGGGCGTATTTTAGGGTGGGGCGAAACCCGAAAAAGGCCGTGTGCCACTGATACTGGTGAGGCGCTGTGGTGCGGTACAGTTAGGGTATGACTGAACGTTACGACCTGCATATTCACTCCAATATTTCTGATGGTACCCAGCCGCTGACCGAACTGGTTCCTCTGATTAGAGATGCTGGGCTTGCCGGATTCGCCTTGACCGACCATGACACCGCACGTGGGTGGCCGCAGGCCGCCGAGCTGGCGGGGGAGTACGGGCTGGATTTTCTGCCCGGCGGCGAGTTCTCGTGCCGCTACAGCTACCGGGATGAGCAGGGGCATGAGCGCACTAAGAGCGTGCACCTGCTGGGGTACGGGTACGACCCCGACTACCCACAGCTGCGGGATGAGATGAAACGCCTGCTGGATGATAGGCTCAGCCGCGCCCGCCGGATGGCGGACCGGCTCGCCGCCGACTACCCGCTGACCTGGGACGATGTGCTCGCCCAGTCGAGTGACGGTGAGAACACCGTGTTTGGGCGCCCGCATCTTGCCGATGCGCTGGTTGCTGTGGGTGCCGCCGAGAACCGCGCCGACGCGTTCGACAATATCCTGCATGTGAACGGCCCGTACCATGTGCACCAGCAGTCAATGGACCCGCTGGAGGCTATCCGGCTGGTGCGCGCCGCCGGTGGCGTGCCGGTGGTGGCCCACCCCATGAGTGAGGAACGCGGGCCAGCGCTGCCGCTGGAATACCTGGGGAAGATGGTCGAAGCGGGCCTGGCCGGGGTGGAGGTGTACCACCGCGAAAACTCCGAGCCGAACCGTGCGCGCCTGCTGGAATTTGCGCGTGAGCGTGAGCTGCTGGTGACCGGTTCCAGCGACTACCACGGTGCGGGCAAACCGAACCAGCTGGGGGAGTACACCACCTCCCGCGAAACCGTGGAGGCGATCCGCGCCCAGATTAGCCGCTAGTGTCCCCGGCTCCTGCGGATAGGGCTAATAATGCGGTCTGTGTAGAAGGGTTTTGTGCTTTCAGAAGACTTTCTAACTTCTGAAGGCACAAAACCCTTCTGATATAGACTAATTATGCTGTTTTCTGCGCGTTATGAAACTGCGGGAGGCTACTTTTTCGCCGTCTGCGCCCGTTCTTTAGCGAGCTGCTGGCGGCGTCTTTCACGGCGTAGCACGTCCCGGCCGCGAATCCGCAGGTCTTTATCCACCGCGTCCGTGGAATGATGCCGCACAAACACGCTTGATGCGCCCGGTACAGGCTCAACACTTTCCTGCACTTTACGGCTCTGCGCCGCCAGTGCGCGCCGTGAGGCCGCCGTGAGCGCGTCCCGCGAGGTTCCCCCGCGCACCCCCACACTGCGCTGCGGCGTGAACAGCACCGCCGCCCCGCGCGGCACACCCCGGTACGCAGCAAATGAGCGCTCCTCCACATTCAGGCGTTTCGCCATGACCTCAATCGCGGGCGGGTTCTGATCCACGCACACGAACTTACGCTCCAGCTCAACGGCTGCGGCCCCGGTCGTGCCGGAGCCAGCAAAGAAATCCAGCACCCAGTCGCCCGGGCGTGAGGAGGCGGCGATCATCCGCTTCAGCAGCCCCACCGGTTTCTGCGTGGGGTAGCCGGTTTTTTCCTTGCCGGTGGGGGAGACGATCGTATGCCACCACACGTCGGTGGGGAGTTTACCGCGCGCCGCTTTCTCCTCGGTCACCAATCCCGGCGCCATATAGGGTTCACGGTCCACCGTGTCCGCATTGAAATAGTACTTTTGCGGATCTTTGACGTACATCAGAATATTGTCGTGCTTTGTGGGCCAGCGTTTGGTGGATTTTGCGCCGTAATCGTAGGCCCAGATCAGCTCGTTCATAAAACAGTCGCGCCCAAAAATCATGTCGCACATGACCTTGGCGTAGTGAACCTCACGCCAGTCCAGGTGCAGGTAGAGGGTGCCGTCCTGGGTGAGCAGACGGTGGGCCTGCCTAATGCGCGGCTCCAAAAACGCCCAGTAGTCCTCGAACGCATCATGGTAGCTTGCGAGGGTTTGCAGGGCGCTTGTGTAGCTTTTGCCTTGGAACCCGGTGCGGTCACCCCGGGCACCGCCCTCCTGCGCGGGGGCGGTTTTGAGGGTGCGCCGTGTCTGCGTTTTGCCGGTGTTAAACGGCGGGTCAATGTAGATGACGGTGAATGAGGCATCCGGCAGCTCGCTCAGATACGCCAGATTATCGGCCTGAACCACCAGCGACGAACCGTTCGGGTCGAAAGCAGGTGCAGCAGCGCCCGCAGATTGAGCCGTAGCTGCGGTGGGTACTGTTTCGCTCACTCGCTGCTTACTCCCCACCTACGGCAAGAGCACCGGAGCCCGCCCCGTTAGAGCCTTGGCGGCGCCTGCGGCGGCGGCGTTTACCGCTGCCGGTAGACTCCACTGATTTTTCCCGTTCGGCGCGTTTACCCTCACGGTCCTGTGCGCTTTCACCCTCAACACGGCGGGTGCGGCGGCGCTGACGTTTCTTACCGGAATCCTGCCCGGGCTTCTCATCCCGTGCAGCACGTGAATGTGACCCGGCCCCGCGTGAGCCGGAACCGCCCCGGCCCCGAGAACCCCGACCCGAGCCGCGCGATGATGAGCGCGCCCCGCGCGGGGAGTCCCCGTAGTCTTCCAGACGCTCAGCGTCCAGACCCTCCAGCGTCTGCTCGGACCGCGGCAGGCGGCCCTTAGTTCCGGCCGGGATGTTCAAATCATAGAACAGGTGCTCCGAGGAGGAGTAGGTTTCTACGGGGTCAGGAACCCCCAGCTCCAGGGCGTCATTAATAAGTTTCCACCGGGAAATATCCTCCCAGTCCACGAAGGTCACGGCGGTTCCCTCATTGCCAGCGCGCCCAGTGCGCCCGGTACGGTGCAGGTAGGTTTTCTCGTCCTCAGGCACACGGTGGTTAATCACGTGGGTCACATCTTCCACATCAATACCGCGGGCGGCAACGTCGGTTGCCACCAGAATATCGACTTTGCCGTTGCGGAAGGCACGCAGCGCCTGCTCACGCGCACCCTGGTTGAGGTCGCCGTGCAGGGGAGCGGCGGCGAACCCGCGCGCAATCAGCTCATCGGCAACCCGCGCCGCATCCCGCTTGGTCTTGGTGAAAATGACGGTGCGCCCACGCCCCTGAGCACGCAGGATACGGCCCAGCATCTCGTCTTTATCCATATGGTGCACCCGGTACACCACCTGCCGGATTGACGCCTTCGTTTTGGCTTGGTCTTCCGGGTCGGCGGCGCTCATGCGCATCGGCTTATTCATGTAGCGCCGCGCCATTGAGATGACCGGGCCGGGCATGGTTGCCGAGAACAGCATACTCTGCCGTTGAGCGGGCAGGTAGCTGAGGATTTTCTCGACCGAGGGCAGGAACCCCAAATCCAGCATCTCGTCGGCCTCATCCAGCACCACAATCTTCACCTGTTTCAGGTTCAGCGCACCCTGGTTGTACAGGTCAATGAGGCGCCCCGGGGTGCCGACCACAACCTCCAGCCCTTTCTTGAGTAGCTTCACCTGCGGCTCGTACGGTACACCGCCGTACAGGGTTGCCACGCGGGCGTTACGCAGCTTTGAGGCGATGGCGAGGTCCTCACCCACCTGGATGGCCAGTTCGCGGGTGGGTACCAGAATGAGTGCCTGCGGGGCGCCGGGGAACTCCAAATCATCCCAGCCTTCGTCGTCGCGCCCGGTGACGCTCTGAATCGTGGGCAGGCCAAAGCCCAGGGTTTTGCCGGTGCCGGTTTTTGCCTGGGCGATAATATCGTGCCCGGCCAGCGCCACCGGCAGCGCCATTGTCTGAATGGGGAAGGGGGTGGTGATGCCCACCGCCGCCAGTGCGTCGCTAATGTCCTGTCGTACGCCGTAGTCGGCGAATGTCTCGGTTTTCTGTTGTGCTGCGTTATCAGCCATTGAGTGATTCTTCCTACCCGTGGGGGTGTTCGGCGGCGCCAGGCCCTTGCGTTTTTTGGTGCGCGGTTGGGGCGGATGCGGCTCACGCGCTCGCGTGTGCCGGTGCGTGGCGCTCATGATGTAGAAGCCGATCGCGGGAAATTCGTAACCCCATCCTGGGGAGGAACAAGAAATTGTGTAGTCTAACGACCGGGCATTCACTTAACCCTTAAATGTTAACCCGTCTGAGGACGAATCGCATCTTTATTCGCCGTGATGGCGCGGAAAAATATTCATTGCAAGCGTGCAAAAGCCCGCATCCGCACGGAACAGAAACCGGCGGGTGCGGGCGTGCTGCGGCAGAGTTTAGGCGCTGAAGCCGAAGCCGATGTGGCGCTTCTCTTCGGTGCCCAGCTCAACATAGCCGATTTGCGCACCGGGTACGAAGGTTGTGGTGCCTTTCTCATCGGTGATCTCAAGCGTGGTGCCGTTATGAATAGCGTCGGTCACCTTTGAGCGCACCTTCTCGGCGGTCTCATTGGTGTCGATGCTGATCTCGCGAGAAATGTGGCGGATACCGATTTTGATTTCCATGATGCTCCTTGTAAAACACTCGGCGGGGCGTTTTGTCTTGATGATTAGTGTAACCCGCCGGGGGCGCTCTTCGGGCGGGCGGTATCGCCGATTCGCCGGGGGCTTAGCGGGTTTTACCCTCACGTTCAAGCGGGCATTTGGCCCCGTGCAAACCTCGCGTTAACGGTTGGTGCCCGGCGGCATTGGGGGCGTGCCGGTTTAGTCTTCTTCGACTTCAATACCGTAGAGTGCCTCCAGCCCGGCCACGTACTCATCGGTGCGCCCCTGGGCGGCCATCTGCTTGGCCCGGATGGTGGGGGTGTGCAGCAGGGATTTGACCATGCGGCGCATGGCCAGTTCCAGCTGCTCGGCGGCGGCACCGCACCCAAATTGGTTGCGTACCTTTTCAAGCTCGGTGTCGAGCACACTCATGGTGTGCCCGCGTAAAGCAACAATAGCCGCATCAATATTGCGGGTTTTCTGGCGGGCGGCAAACGCCTGCATCTCCGATTCGACAATGCGCTGGGCGGTTGCGACGGCCTCTTCAGTTTCTTCGGGGGCGGCCATGCGCACCGACTCTAGGGTGATGAGCTCCACCTCGGGCAGATCCGCCACTGCGGGGTCGAAATCGCGGGAGAGCGCCAAATCAAGGATGGTGTGCCGACCGGGGGGAATGTCGGAGGGCGGCAGCGGGGCGGCCCCGCCGGAACAGCCGATAATCACATCCGCCTCGGCCATTGCCTGCCATGAGTGCCCCTGCGGCACCGCACGCACATCGCGTTTGGCGGCAAACTGCTGGGCACGGCCCGAACGGGAATTCACCCAAATATCTTCGCATCCGCGTTCCCGCAGGGCTGCAATGGTGGCACCCGCATAGGCACCCGTGCCGAAGATAAGTGCCCGCCGGTTAGCCCAGTCTTTTTCAGCCACAGTATCGGCCAAATCAAGGGCAACCGCCACAATAGAACGCCCCTGCGACCCGATGGTGGTGTGCTGGCCTACCTGACGGGCGGTGTGTGCGGCGTGCTCAAAGAGCTGCACCAGCTCACCCGGCACGGGGCCAGCCTGCTGGGCGGTGGCGAGCGCCCGCCGCACCTGCCCAGCAATTTCTCGTTCACCAACTACCGCCGATTCCAGGCCCGAGGCCACGGTGAAAAGGTGCTCGGCGGATTCGAGGTCGCTGTACACCTCAAAGCTGCTGCTGACGATCTCTTGGGCGAGTCCGGCTTGGGCGGCGATATGAGCGAATATCAGCTCGCTCACGGGGGCCAGGTGCTCGGGGACTGCCAGTTTTATGTACACTTCGAGGCGGTTGCAGGTTGCCAGCACCACGGACCCTTCAACCCCCAGCTGACCGGCGGTGTCGCTTGTGAGTGTTTCGGGCACACTGGAGGCACCGTTGCTCAGTAATGCGACGGTGGTCAGGTCGATTATCCGGTGGGAGGCCACGAAGGCGTAAATAGTCACTAGGAACTAATCATAAACACTTTGTGGGCGAGTGTGTAAAACTCGTGAGGTGCCCGTCACCAAATGTGAGAATGGGTGGGTTTTTACTGCCTGGTGTGGGTTTCGGTGGCGTGTATTGTGGTGCGGAAAACACGAAGTCTGCTCTTCGCTGAGGTAGCTTCTCCCTTGTGGATACTAAGGTAAACCTATGTGTCTAGTACGGGGGTACAAAATATATCGGAATGTGACAATGTGTCGTAAAAACACACGTCCAAAACCTGGCACACTGGGATATATGACCAAAACCAGCCCTGTACCCTGCCCGCCGCATCCGGCGGAGCGCCAGCGTGATTTGCTGACCGAGGCGCAGCTGTCGCGCCTGAGCGCGTCTCACCCGCTGCGTGCCGCCCAAACCGCCGATTCGCCGATGCTGCAGGCGCTTACCGGGCGCGCATCTGCGCATCGTCCGGTCTGGTTTATGCGCCAGGCGGGGCGTTCGCTGCCCGAGTACCGCAAGGCGCGTGAGGGAATTCCCATGCTGGACGCCTGCTTGACCCCCGAACTTGCCGCCGAGATTACCGTGCAGCCGGTGCGCCGTCACAATGTCGATGCCGGTATTTTCTTCTCGGACATCGTTATCCCCATGAAGCTTGCGGGCGTGAATGTCGATATTGTGCCCGGCCGTGGCCCTGTACTTGAGAATCCTGTGCGCACGCCTGATGAAGTGCGCGCCCTGCCGGAGCTGACCGATACGGCACTCGACCCTATTCGTGAGGCAGTCGCGGCAACCGTCGACATGCTCGGTTCCACCCCGCTTATTGGTTTTGCGGGTGCACCTTTCACCGTTGCCGCCTATATGGTTGAGGGCGGCCCTTCCCGTGATCATCTGCGCCCCCGCACCATGATGCACGCCGACCCCGTTGCCTGGCGCGAGTTGGCGCAGTGGGCCGCGCGCACCGCCGGGCAGTTTCTGCGGGCACAGATTGAGGCGGGCGCATCCGCTGTGCAGCTCTTCGACTCATGGGCTGGCTCGTTAGGCGAAGCTGACTACCGCCGGTATGTGCAGGAACACTCCGCCACCGCCCTGGGTATGGTTGAGGAATTTGGGGTGCCGCGCATTCACTTTGGTACTGGAACCGCCGAGCTGCTGCCCGCCATGCATGAGGCTGGTGCCGATGTGATTGGGGTGGACTACCGCCTGCCCCTTGATGAGGCAAACCGCAGGCTCAACAGCGCGGTGCCGCTTCAGGGGAATATCGATCCCGCGCTTCTGTCCGCTGGGCGTGAGGCCCTGTACGCTCACACGGATGAGGTACTCGCCGCCGGGGCGAGCGCCCCCGCCCATATTGTGAACCTGGGCCACGGGGTGCCGCCCACAACGGACCCGCAGGTGCTCACCGATCTGGTGGCATATATTCACGAACACCCCGCCAACTCACTACACTAGAAACTACACACTAGGAAAGCACCGCAATAATAACGAGGAACAGTACGATATGGGTCTACACAGGGCAGCACACCCGCACATAGGAAAGAACGCACCCACCGCGATCGTGGTGGGCGGCGGTGTCTCCGGGCTGTTAGCTGCCCGGGAGCTTGCCGCAGCCGGGGTGCGCGTGACCCTCCTCGAACAAAAAGACCATCTGGGTGGTGCCGTCGGTGCGCACGAAGTTGGGGGGCTGCTGCTGGACTCCGGTGCAGAGTCCTACGCCACCCGATCACCCATCGTTTCGGAGCTTGTTAAAGAGCTGGGCCTTGGGGAGCATATTGTTACCCCCAACCCGCACGGCTCGTGGCTGTACCTGCCTTTCGGGGCGCGTAAAACCCCGAACACCGGGATTATGGGTATTCCGGGCAACCTGGACGATAAAACCCTGCTCGGGGTGCTCGGCCGGGCGGGGCTGCGCCGCGCCAAACTTGATAAGGCCCTACCGGCCTCTGTGGGTGCTAAAGCAAAAACTCTTGGTGAGCTGGTGCGCGCCCGTATGGGCAATAAGGTGCTGAAAAACCTAGTGGCCCCGGTGGTTTCGGGTGTGTATTCGGCGCACCCCGACCAGCTGGACGCGGACGCCACCATCCCCGGGCTACGCGAAGGGCTGAAAAAACATAAGTCCCTTGCCGCCGCCTCCGCAGCGCTGAGGGCGCAGGCCCCGGCCGGTTCCCAGGTGGCTAGCCTATCCGGGGGCCTGAACCAGCTCTCTGAGAAGCTGGTGGAAGACCTGTACACCAAATGTGCGCGTATTATTGCGGGGTTCGACGTGATCGCCATTGACCGTGACAGCGTCACGGGGGAGTGGTTCGTGATTCAGCGGCACACCGCCGACGGGGAGATTCAGGCTACCCTGCGCGCCGACTATTTGGTGCTCGCCACCGACGGGCCCACCACTGCGCGCCTGCTGGGGTCACATATTAAAACTTCGCTGCCCACCCTGGAACCCGGACCCGAGGTTGCGCTCGTGACCCTTGTGGTGGAGCAGCCCGCCTTGAACGCGCACCCGCGCGGCACCGGCATGCTGGTCTCCGAGGAGGTCACAAATGTGCGCGCTAAGGCACTCACCCATGTGAGCGCGAAATGGCCGTGGGTCGCCGAGGCTGTCGGGAAAGACAAACACGTGGTGCGTCTTTCGTACGGTCGCGGCGGAGAGAACGCGAGCATTAGCGATGTGGCGCTTGCCGACGAGCAGCTCATCACCCTGGCGCTTCACGACGCCGCGAAACTGCTGGACGTTCCCATCACCGCCCATGAGCTGCTGGATGCGGACGTGGTGCGCTGGAGCAACGTATTACCGCGCACCGCCCCTGGCCACCGGGATAAGGTGAAAACGTTCCGGGAGCTCACGGCTCAGCTGGAGACGGTTTGCGTGGTGGGAACCTGGGCTGCCGGGTCCGGGCTGGTCTCAACGGTGCGTGACACCCGCGAACAGGTGGAACAGTTCCTCAAACGAAACACCCCGCAGGCCGACGGCACCAAACGCGGCGAAGAAACAGCCGGGTAGCACCCCAGGCGGCCCCGTGCCCGCCCACCAAACAATAACAGCATAGGCGCCCCGGCGAGGATGGGGAACGCCGCATGATCAAGAACGCAGGTAGGGCGGGAAACCGCCGCACGAAAGGAAGAATAATGTCACAGGAATCCCACCACGACGCACATTCGCACGGCGCGCCCGCTGGCGACTCCCACGCCCACGGCGGGCACGGGCCTCACGGGGCGTACGGTGACCGGCCTGCACACGGGTACGGCAGCCAGCAGCACTCGCCCGCAGAAGAAAATAAACGCGGCCGCGAGAACGGCGAGAAGCTCTTCTACACGCTCTACACTGTGTTTGCCCGTGACGGGGTGCGCCCGGAAGGGGCCTCCAGCCCCGCCGCCATCGCAGAGTTCGAGGAACTCACCCAGGAACTCGCCAACGACGGGGTGACCGTGCGTGGCCTCTACGATGTATCCGCCATGCGCAACAACGCCGACGTGATGGTCTGGACCCACGGCTCAGCCCCCGAAAAACTGCAGGAAGCTGTGCGTAAGATCCGCCGCACCGCCCTGTTCGGGGCAACCACCATCGTGTGGTCCACCATGGGTGTGCACCGCGACGCCGAGTTCACCCGCAACCACGCCCCCGCCTACTCGCGGGGTAAAGCCCCCGAGGCGTGGGTGTGCGTGTACCCGTTCGTGCGCTCGTACGACTGGTACTACATGAACCCGCAGCGCCGCGCCGAAATGCTCAAAAACCACGGGATGAAAGCCGTCGATTTCCCGCAGGTGCTCGCCAACACTGTGGCCACCTTCGGCTTGAACGACTACGAGTGGGTGCTCGCCCTTGAAGCCCCCGAACTGGTGGACCTGGTGGATATGATGCGCCACTTCCGCAACACCGAGGCGCGTCTGCACGTGCGTGAGGAAATTCCCTTCTACACCGGGCGCCGTATCCCAGCTGCCGACGTTGCTGAGGTGCTCGCGTGAATCAACCGGTAACGAACCATGCAGCCCGCCCGGGTGCTGGCGGCAGCAGTGTGTGCAGCGGCTGCTGCGGCTCGGTGCCCAATAATATCCGCCCGAACGTGACCGACCCGCACAATACCGCCTCCAACGGCCCCGCGGTACTGAACGAGGACACGATCGGCAGCTACCGCGGCGAGTGCGGCATCACCCGTTCCCGCGCGGCTGCCCCCGCCCCGTATGATCTGGTGATTCTCTCATCGTTCGGCGGCCCCGAGGGGCAGGACGATGTGATTCCCTTCCTGCGTAATGTCACGGCGGGCCGCGGGATTCCCGATGAGCGTCTTGAAGAGGTCGCCACCCACTACCGTGCTAACGGCGGTGTTTCTCCCATTAACGAGCAGAACCGTGCTTTGCTGGCCGCCCTGAAACAGGCCCTGGCCGAACGCGGCCCGCGCGTCCCCATCGTGTGGGCGAACCGCAACTGGGACCCCTACGTCAGTGACGTGCTGCAGCAGGCGTATGAGGAAGGGCACCGCAATATTCTGGTGCTCGCCACCAGCGCCTACCCCGGCTACTCCAGCTGCCGCCAATACCGTGAAGACTACGGGGTGGCGCTTCAAAAACTGGGGCTTCACGGTCAGATGCGCGTCGATAAGATCCGCCAATTCTTCGACACCCCCGGGTTTGTGCAGGCCTTCGCCGACGGCCTGCAGGACGGGCTGAAACAGGTGCAGGAGCAGGTGGCTGCACGGCATGCTGACGGTACCGCCGCTGCGGGAAATGGGCGCATCCGCATTATGTTCTGCACCCACTCGGTGCCGACCTCCGCCGCGAATGAGGCAGGCCCGCGCGGTATCGACTATGAGGGCGGATCCGCGTATGTTGAGAAGCACCTTCAGGTGGCCCGTGCCGTCCTGGCACAGGTGCAGGAGCATCATGAGAGCCTGCTGGATAATACCGACTGGGAGCTGGTGTACCAGTCACGGTCCGGCCCGCCGTCCATGCCGTGGCTTGAACCCGATGTGAACGACGCGATTGAGAAAGCCGCCGGTGATATAGACGGTATTGTTCTGGTGCCGCTGGGTTTCGTCTCTGACCATATGGAAGTCAAATGGGACCTTGACACTGAGGCCCTGGATACCTGCGCCGAGCACGGGATCGCGGCGGTGCGCACCCCCACCCCCGGCACGCACCCGGCGTATGTTGAATCGTTACGCCGCCTGATTGCCGAACGCGTCACCGCCAACCCACACACCGGGCTGGATAATGAGGCGGCCCGCACCCGGGAGAGCGTGTGCGAGGAATCAGTGACCGGCGAACGCGGCTGGTTCGACGAATGCGACCCCGACTGCTGCAAACCCGCGCGCGGCGCCGCGAAACCGGTCATCGCCGAATACTCCGGCGGCACGAACCCGTAGCTGATGCTTCAGGCGGGTGCCGCCCAGGAGACAGGAACCATAGAACCGGCACCGCCGGCATACCCCGAAACCCCACGCCGTGACCCCACCACTAATACCCTCAAGGAGAACCATGAGCGAGACCTACCTGCTGGGCACACGCGGGTCGGCGTTAGCCCTCACCCAGAGCACCCTCGCCGCCGAACATGTCACCGCCGCCTCCCACGCTCATGAGGGCACCACCGGTGTGGAATTTGAGCTGGTCACCGTCAAAACTGAAGGGGATACGCTCGCCGGCCCGCTCGCAACCCTGGGCGGCACCGGCGTGTTCGCTGCGGCCCTGCGTCAGCGCCTGCTGGCGGGCAATAACGGGGAAGGCGTCGATATGGCGGTGCACTCCCTGAAAGACCTGCCCTCTGCCCCATGCCCCGGGCTGGTGGTCGCGGCAACCCTCGAACGCGAAGACCCGCGCGATGCGCTTGTTGCGCGTGATCAGCTGACTCTTGACACCCTCCCCACCGGTGCCCGCGTCGGCACCGGGTCGCCGCGCCGTGCAGCGCAGCTGCGGCTGCTGCGCCCCGACCTTGAAATCGTTGATATCCGCGGTAATGTGGGCACCCGCATCGCCCGTGTGAAAGGGCTCGAAGAGCACGGTGCCCGGCAGGTGATGGTGCAGGGTTCGGCTGAAACCGACCGGCAGGCGCACACCGGGGTGGGGGCCGAAACCGCCGGTGACTGTGACGCCGTGGTGCTGGCTGTGTCGGGCCTCAAACGCCTGAACAAAGAGGACGTGATTACCGAGTACCTTGACCCTACCCGCATGCTCCCAGCCCCAGGGCAGGGCGCGCTCGCCCTTGAGGTGCGTGAGAGCGAATTCGCCAACCCGGATATTGCCTCCCTGACGGAGACCGAAATTTCCCGGCCGGTGCGTTCTTTGGGGGCCGCACTGATTGCCGCCGACCATTTTGAGACCCGGCTGGCGGTCACCGCAGAGCGTGCTCTGCTGCGCCGCCTAGAAGCCGGATGCGCCGCCCCCATCGGCGCCTATGCGCACGTAATAGAGGGCGATTTGGTACTCACCGCCATAGTCGCAGACCCCAGGGGCACCAAGTGCATCCGCCACTCTGCTGCGACCGTGGAGCTGGACATACCCGGTGCCGAAAGGCTGGGGGTGCACGTGGCTGAAGATATGCTGCAGATGGGTGCAGCCGCACTTGCCGGGCTTGAGGTGTCCTAGTGGGCGCCGCGCGCGTTCTGCTCACCCGCACAGCAGCTAAAGGCGCCGGGTTCGCGCGGGCGCTGAGTGAGCTTGCCCGGCAGCGGGGTGAGCCCGCCCCGAACGTGCTGTATGCGCCGGTGCATGTGCCGCGCACCGTGGCGTACACCCCCGAGCTGAGCGCGGCCCTTCAAGCGACCGCCGCCGATCAGGTGGCGTGGGTGACGTTCACAAGCGCCAATGCGGTGCGTGCCTGCACCGAGCTGTGGGGGGAGCATTTCGCGCATGTGCTTAATGCCGCCGATGCGCGCCTGGCGTGCGTGGGTAAGGCGACCGCAGCGGAACTGGAACGGTGCGGGATAGAGCCGGACTATATACCGCACACCCAGAGCGCCATGGGGATGCTTGCCGGTTTCCCCACCGGCGATCGTCAGCAGGACGAGCCTGACACCGTGTGGGTGGTTGAGGGCCAGAACGCCCGGCCTACCCTGCGTGAGGGGCTGGGGGCGTTGGGCTTTCGGGTGATGCGCACCGTGGTGTACCGTATGGAGCCTGCGGCCGAGGCTGACCTCGCCCCCGGTGAGCTTGGGCGTGACGCAGCCCGGGAAGCCCTCAGCCGTGAGACATCTGCTGGCCAGCCAGTAACGGATGCCGTGGTTGCTACCGCCCCGTCGCTGCTTCAGGCGCTCGCCGAGGGGGTGCCGACCGACAGGTTCCCGCCGGTGGTGGCTATTGGGCAGAGCACCGCATCTGCTGCGCGTTCTTTGGGGGTGCCGTATGTGGTGGCGGATTCCCCGTCTGCGCAGGATTTGGCGTCCGCCGCGTTTTCGGTGGTGAGCGCGGGTGCTTAACGGGTGGGATGAGCAGCTGGCGCAGTGTTGCCAGCGCCGCGCGGATAAAATAACGCTGCCCGGCAAACTACCTGCCGGGCTGGACGGTGCGTACCTGCGGTTTTTAGAGCAGTACCGTGGTGGGGAGATAACCGCCGACTGCTGTCTTTACGGGTATGAGCAGGCCCTGGAGCACCACCGTTACCTGGAGCGGGAGCATCCCGAGTTCAGCCGCACGGTGTGGCCTGTGGGGAGCGCCGGTAACGGCGATGAGTGGTTTTTCGCCCGCGGCAGTAACACCATCCTGTACTACGACCATGATGCGGGCCAGTACGATGCGCAGCATGTGGAGGATATGCGCATTAGCTTTACGGAGTTTGTGGAACTGCATTTTCTGTACAGAGAGCTTGAAGATTACCTGGATCGGCGCGGGGCGCTCACCGATGTGCAGAGGCAAGATTTTGTACGCTCCGTGAATGCTATAAGGGATGGCCTGTTTGAGGATTACCCGTTCACCCCACCCGAGTAAGCCCAGCCGTACCCGCCACCGAATCAGTTACTGAAAGGACACACCTCATGAACCTGACCCGACGACCCCGCCGACTGCGCACCACCGCCGCGATGCGCGCCCTCACCGCCGAGACCGCGTTGCGTCCCGAGCAGCTGATTCAGGTATTTTTCGTGCGCGACGGCATTAGCGAACCACAGCCGATTTCGTCCATGCCCGGGCAGTACCAGCACACGCTAGAGTCCCTAATTCCTGCTGTGCGCCAGGCCGCGGAGGCGGGCATTAAATGCATCGACCTCTTCGGGGTTCCGCTGGATGATGATAAGGACGAGGTAGGTTCGCCGGCCTGGGACGAGAACGGCATTTTGAACCGCGCTATCGCTGCCTGCCGGGCAGAGTTCGGCGACGAGATCGTTATTATGGCCGATACCTGCCTGGACGAGTTCACCTCTCACGGGCACTGCGGCGTGCTTGTCGATGATGGTTACGGCACCATGATTGTCGATAACGACGCAACCGTGGAACTGTACTGCAAGATGGCAGTGTCTCAGGCACGCGCCGGGGCGCACACGGTGTCCCCGTCGGGCATGATGGACGGGCAGATTGCCGCCATGCGCGCCGCACTGGATACGGCCGGGTTCCAGAACGTCTCTATTATGGCGTATTCGGCGAAGTATGCCTCCGCGTTCTTTGGTCCGTTCCGCGATGCGGTGGAGTCTAGCTTTACCGGGAACCGCAAAACGTATCAGCAGGATCCGGCGAACCGCCGCGAATCTCTCCTGGAGGTGCAGGCCGATATTGACGAGGGCGCCGATATGGTGATGGTCAAGCCTGCCGGAAGTTACCTCGATATTGTGCGTGAAGTCGCCGAATTTTCACCTGTGCCGGTGGCGGCGTACCAGGTGTCGGGGGAGTACGCCATGATTGAGGCCGCCGCGGCAAACAGCTGGATTGACCGCCGTGCCGTGGCTCTGGAGGCGCTGCGTTCGATTCACCGTGCGGGCGCGGACATGATTCTCACCTACTATGCGACCGAAGCCGCCCGCTGGCTGCGTGAAGACTAACCCTAAGGTTGCTTTATTGGGGAGTAAACCGGGCAAGAACCATGCGGGTACCAGACGGCAGGTTCCTGAGGGCACTGTTAATACCTCGCGGCGACCAGGAACGCGCATCCAATGAACCATCAGATTTAGGGGAGCGCGGTAGCTCAAGACGGTAGCAGGAGCGATCCGCGAGCCGCCGGGTAAACTCGTTTATCTGCTGATGCCACACTTCCCGGCTCTCAGGTGAATTATTCTCTTTGCCCCAGCCGCAAACAATCGGCGCATATGGGAACTCGGCAAGTACCGTCTCTAATTCGGCAACCGCGTGCCGGTCTAGGGAATAATCTATATTGCGCGAATTTGGTTCTACGAAGGTAAATAGATTAATAATTAGCACTGTGCGGGCGTGCAGTAATGGTGCAGAATGCGCGGGGTCGAGGAAGTGACAGGTTCCCAGCATAGCCTGAGTTAGAGCTCGCACCGTAGGATCGGAGACCCGAAGGCTTCCGGCTAAACTTGGGTTTAGCCCAATGAAAATAACGGGTTTACCGGTTCCATGAGTGTTGTCGATTCTATAGCGGTACCTGTGGAATTTTTCTATAAGCAGCTCAGAACTCCAGGTAATACCGTCTGCTAAGCTGCCCTGGCGCGACAATCTGGATATATCCAACAAATTCCTCTTTATCTCATCAACCTACAGTGAGGGTTATTCATTAGGGAATACAGCCCACTCATGGAAAATAACGGTTCCTGCGGTGGTAAAGATACCATCAACCACCGATCACACCCGCAGAAGAATATTCAAAGATGGGTTCTCCATAAAACGTGAAACCAGCATTTCTGCGATGGCGTCACGACAATAGAGAACCCATCTTTGCGCCTGCGCGGCAGAGCGAAGAAATTCTAATATGTCTGCTTGAAGGATGCGCGGTATGCTGCCTCCTGCGCGAATTCACCTGCGGGTTTATGGCCTTTGGTGGTGCAGATAATACGGCCATCGTTGTGGTACTGCAGCAGCTGCTCGCGGTCGGCTGGGGAGTTCATATCAGCCCAGCGTTCCTGCTCAATACGGAACGCGATCTGCCGGATAAGGTAGCGGACTCCCGGGTCAGACAGTGACGTGGAGAAAGGGGCGCTTTTGCCGGGTATTTTGACCTCAATACGCCATTTGGAAGGATCTTGCATATCGGGGTGAATGGCGTCGGGGTCGGTGGGGATGACTCGGAAGAACTCAAGCTGCTGGTAGTAGAGAATTTTCGCCGAACCGAAGACCCTGCTGATGAGGATCTGATCCGGCAGGAACACGGTGTAGTGGCGGTAATACCAGAACACCCCAATAGCGCCGAGTACTGTGGCCAGGGTGAGCAGCACCGCCATGTCGCCCACGTAGAGGGGGCCCGCATCGAAGAGCGATGCGAGGAAACCGAAAGCCGCCAGCAGGTAAAGCCCCCAGGTGACCCAGGCGAAGACTGATACGCCGTAGATAATACCGGCTGACTGCATCTGCTCGGAGCCGCGGAAGAGGTTGCCGAGCTTACCCAGAGTTGCCCGGTAGATGGGCGGCATACCGTAGTCGCGATCCCAAATATTTAGCCCGCGTGCTATACGGTAGCGCCGCCGTCCGAAGTAAGCACCTAAGTAGATCAGTGCGAAGGGGAGTATGAATGCGCCGCCGCCAAGACCGTAACTGTAGTAGTAGATGTCCCAGAACAGGTGGAATGTTTGGGCGAGAGCAAACCAAGCGATCACATACCAGAGCATGTGAATAGTTCCGCTCCAGAACCCGCCGTACGCTGGCTTTACTGCTTTCTTTTTGCTGATGTACATGGGATAGGCCACCTCGTTGAGCAGACACAGCCCCAGGTAAACTATCGCAGCGATCAGCCAAATATCTCTCACATCCATATACCCATTTTATGGGATTTTCCTGCTCAGCCAAGGGTATACATTAAGGAATTATGGGGGTGGGCTACAGATTTCCCTTCCTCGGTGGTGAGGGTGCGTTAGGCTTTAGCCGCCGCACGTGCCGCGCCCGGCAGCGCCTCAACGATGCGTTCCATAGCGGTATCGTCGTGCGCCCCGGAGAGGAACCATGCCTCAAAAGCACTCGGGGGAAGGTATACGCCGGCATCAAGCATGGCGTGGAAAAACGCCGTGTATTTAGCGGTAGCAGAACCCTTAATATCAGCGTAGTTGTGCACGCCGTGCTCGCTAGTACCAAAAGCAACCGAGAACAGGTTGCCCGCCGTCTGAATCGAATGATCCACCCCGGCATCGGTCAGTGCCTGCGTCAGCGCAGCCTGCAACTGTTCCGAACGTGTATCGAGCGTGCGGTAGAGGGCATCATCGGCGAGTTTGAGGGTCGTAATGCCGGATGCCACCGAGAGTGGATTACCCGAGAGCGTGCCCGCCTGGTAGACGGGGCCGGTCGGTGCCAGATGCTCCATCACCTCACGTTTGCCGGCGAGTGCGGCGATCGGCATACCGCCGCCGATCACTTTACCGAAAGTGAAAATATCGGGAACCCAGCCGTTATCTTCGGGGGCGAATTTACCCCAGTATCCGGCGGATGAGACACGGAAACCGGTCAGCACCTCATCAAAAATCAGCAGGGCATTATTGCTCTGCGTCATTTCACGCAGGCCACGGTTAAAGCCCGGTTCGGGAGTCACCACGCCCATATTGCAGGGGGCAGCTTCGGTAATGACGGCGGCAATTTCTCCCGGATGCGCGGCGAAAGCCTCGCGCACGGCGTCAAGATCGTTGTAGGGGAGCACGATAGTTTCGGATGCGGTTGCCGCGGTCACGCCCGCCGAGCCGGGTAGGGCGAGAGTCGCCACGCCGGAGCCTGCTTCAGAGAGCAGCGCATCCACATGCCCGTGATAGCAGCCCGAGAATTTGATAATTTTATCGCGCCCGGTGATGCCGCGTGCCAGGCGAATAGCAGTCATGGTGGCTTCGGTGCCGGTAGATACCATACGTACCTGCTCGATTGCGCTGGGGATCGCGGTGTTGATGCGTTCGACCACAAGCTCTGCGAGCTCTGCCTCGGGCGCAGATGCAGCGCCGAACGACAGTCCGCGTGAGGCAGCCTCTTGAACCGCTGCAACAACCTGCGGATGCGCGTGCCCAAGAATCGCCGGACCCCACGAACAGACGAGGTCTACGTATTCGTTGCCGTCAGCATCATAAATATAGGGGCCGGATGCGCGGGTCACAAAGGCGGGTGTGCCGCCCACGGAGTTGAAAGCGCGCACGGGGGAGTTTACTCCGCCGGGAATGACGGAACGGGAGCGTTCAAAAAGCTCTTCGCTGTGCTGGTGTGCCAGGTGATGTTCGGCTGATACGCTCATGGGTAACCTTTCGTGTGTGTGGGCGCCTGAAAGTCTCTTATCCCATGATAGGCGGTTATCGGTCACCAGGCATCAGCTGCTGCGCGCTTATAGTAGGGGATCGAAGAGTTGGGCTACCTGAACTTGTGGATGTCTTCAGCGCCAATGCGGCCCTCGCCGAGCTCACGGAGAAAGAGGTGTTGGCGTTCGTACTCCTGCAGCAGGTCTTGCTGTTCGGGTGTGCCGTCGGCGCTGGCGGGGAAACACGCCAGGGTGTCTTTCCAGTTAATAACGTTCTCAGCACAGTTGGCGAAGTAGGCGGCATCTTTCCCGCCAGCGCGCAGCCCACCCAACATGCTGCTGATTGCCGTGAGCATCTCAAGACAGCCCTGCGTCGCCGGTTCGTCAGTGAGCGGGGTGTCTTCATCATCCCAGTCGATCCGGTGCAGGGTTTCTTGGGCGGTTTTTGCGTTAATGGGCGGTGAGCCGTACCAGCATTGCGCAACGATCTTCTCGCACACCCGGTAGTTTTCGGCCGAGCCGGTGAGCAGGGTCAGGTGCTTCTGGATCGCGGGTTCTGCTACCAGGGCGTAGCAGCACCAGGATGCGAACCGGCGCCGCGCGTCACAATCTAGGGGTTTAAGGAGGTCTTCCACCTGCTGTATATGTGATTCTATGTCCACGCCGTATCCTCTGGTGCATGCCCGCACTGTGCTGCTTCGCTGCGGGCGGTTTTACCTCATCATATAGCGGTAAATATGCTCAAAGAAATCGTGCGAGACCTCAAAATGCCCGTACCGCAGCTGCTTCGCATAGTTCCGCCATTCGGGGTGCTCGCGTGCCACCTCAATCGGGCACGGATGCGGCGCATCCTGCTACTCACGCCACTAAAGGCCGAGCCTTACCTACCATGCTCACCCCGCAGGGGGAGCAGATGCTCGCTCAAGCAACCGGGCGCATCCGCGAGATTGAGCGGCAGATGGTGGGAGGGCTTAGTGATACGCAGTGTCAAGAGCTCTGGGATTTGCTCACCGCCTGCATTGAGGGAATAAAGTAGACACTCCGTATCCTGCGCCCTGTCAACATGCGGAATATGGCCTGCGGTATTTGGTGCTAAAGCTACAGAGTAGAAATCCGGTGTATACCCTCATAATGGTGCTAACGTTGAAGTGTAGCTTGAAGACAGGAGGTTCGAGTCTTATGCTCGACGTATTCTTGTGGATACTTGTGATTGCCGGTGGCGTAGGCTGTATCGTCGTAACGCACTTGACGTACCTGCTGGTACGCGGGGCGAACGAAAAGAAAAACGCTCCGTTGAGAGTACGGTTTTACTCTTGGGGTAAGGTCGCGCTGTTCGAGGTACTCATTGGCGTTGTTGTAGCTGGTGTATCTAGTGGTTTCATAGCGATCTCAAGCTCCTTAAAGAAGTCAGATCCTCTCTGGACGGTTCTGCCGTACGTATTCCTTGTGATGTTTTTTAGCGCTTTTGCCGTGTCTATATGGCGTATGACCGTCCCTTACTATGAGTTCACCCCTTCAGCTCTTATTGTGCGCACCACAGGATCGGGTGTTCGCTCACTTGAACTGTCACAGATTAGCGGATACCAGTATTACCCGTATCGCGCTAATAGAGACGGCGGCGGCAGCGACTACCTGGAAATATATAATGCTAAGGGCAGTGTGTTCTATAGGATTTCCGTTTTGCGTCAAAACGCTCCTAACGTTCTGGGCGCTCGCATCGTGTTTCGTGCTCAGCATGGGCGCTGGGCCCGTGAGGATGACCCGCGTGATCAGCAGATTCTCGCTCAACTGACGCACCGAGAAACAGTTAAATATCTGATGCAGCACATGGTGCGTGACGATTTTCTAACATTTAAGGGCGCATAGCCCCGATGCTATGACCGTGTGAAGGCAGCAGACAGTTATACAACTTTCTTCAGAGAGGGCGGGAAGAACTTTGCTGGAAGCATTAGGACACTACAACTATTTGGGTACAGGTATTCTTACAGCCATTATCGTGCTGCACTTTGTGTACCTTCTAATCCGTAACCAGCGTGAGAAGACTACAGCACCGTGGCGGGCACGCACACCCTTGTGGCTGTGCGCCATTATCGAAGTGGTACTTTTGGTCTTCGGCAGCTTCATTGTGGGGGTGGGCCTGATGATAATGGACCCCACTAAGAGGATCGGCACCGGGGTAACCATGATAGGTTTTATCCCCATAGGGTTTGTGGCGTTAGTTACACTGATTGTGCTATGGGCACTGACCATCCCTTACCACGAAATAACCTCTAACGCGGTGGTGGTGCGTAATTTCTTTGGGCTCAAACGATCACTTGAACTTTCCGAAATCGGCGGGTACCTATACACCCGTACTCTGCGTAGCAGCCGCTCAGATAATGGCACCACCCGCTATCGCCTTGAGGATCGCCTTGAGATACAGACCAAAGAAGGTAAGAGGTTTATGAGGGTACGCATCTACCGTTCCCCAACCAAGAATTACTTGGGTCCCCTGATGATGGTGCGTGCTGAGGAAGGGCGCTGGCTTGACGTGAAGAACCCCATGGACCGGCAGCTGATGAAGCATATGACGCGCCGAGGAACCCTCGAATACCTGCTGGAAAACAGCTACCGTGGCGATTTTTAAGGCGGCACGCACAGGAACGGGTGCAGTCTGATTCGACGGTGCACATGCGTTAAACGAGAAGGGGATAGGGAGCATGAGTGTTCTATTGAGTTATGCGGTAGTGGGTGTAATACCCATTTTTGTGGCGCTGCACCTGAGCTATGTGCGTCGGCGGGCCGCCCAAGAGAAGACGCAGACACCACGGCGGGGCCGGTATCCGATGTGGATTTTCGTGGCCTTCGACGTGGTCGGCGGGGTTATCTGCTGCGCTGTGGCTGTTACCGGGGCGGTGCTTATATCGTCTTCTGCGGGCTCACGCCAGATAATGATGCTGATTCTGTGGGGCGGCGGCACCTGCCTGGTTCTTCTGGCGTACGCTTTGGGGGTTTGGGGTATCACGGTCACATACGTTGAGATGCTCCCCGATGCTTTGGCGGCTCGCGGTTTCTTTGGTGGTACCCGTATCATCGCTTTTGAACAGATCGGCGGCTATATTTACGACCCCATGTACCGTGATGTGGTAAGCGTAGAGGAAGACCGAAGGAATCTGCACATGAGGCGGTGGCATAGCTACAGTGTTGTACACCGGGATAAGCTGCAGGTTATGGATAAGGAAGGCAACGTGGCGTTTGCAACCCGGGTGGCGGGGACACCGCTGCCGCACTATGCCGGGCAGTGCATTATGTTTCAGGGGGTGCAGGGCCGGTGGCCGCAGCCGGGTGCCGATGACGATGAGCGGCTGCTGAGTGATTACACGAAGGATAGGGTCGCCGGGTATCTGCACGCCCACCGGTGGCGCACCGACCTGTAGCCCCCGCACAATCAATCCATAAAATATATGTGCCGCGCCCCCACCTGAGGGGGGCGCGGCACATATGTGTAGGTTCAGTCTGAACGGTGGCTTTTAGAGGGTCAGATCACTTCCTTTAGAGTTCTCGATCAGGTACTGTTTGCTGGATCCGTCAGCTATTGTATTCACGAGAATCTGCTGGTCGTGCGGGTTAGTGGGGCTGGGCCAGCGCCCATAATATAGCCGGAACGCTATCGCTGCGATGGTGCGCTCACCCCGGTAGTAGTTCGGCTGGAACGCGATACGCCTATTATCGGTGGTTTTGAGGGAGAGCCACCCACCGAGCTTCCCCCTGCTCATTGTCAGCTGGGTGTTCCCGGGGTTGTATGAGAAGGAATCGATCTCATTAAAGTGGATGCGCACGGGCACCCCCACCCACAGGCGCTGCTCAACATAGTCGACACCGGTTTGAATGTACACGTTTTTCCAGGCCAGCAGGATAATGCCGCCCATAATAAAGAACAACAGCGCGAACAGGACGGTTATAATCAGTTGACCGATGGACGAAAGATAAGCAGGGACAGCGAACGCCATAAACAGCAGCCCCAGAAAAATGCTGGTGAACCCCGGCAGCGCATGCATCCAGTACATGCGCACCCGCACCGTACCGTCCGGGGTAGTGGGTGCCTGCGCGGCATGCCGAACCAGTATGGGGTGTAAGAAAGCGCGAATAAAATATAAATTCATGGGTTTAGTGTATTCCTGAACCTGAAGGATTCACTGGGAGAACCCTGAAAGCACCCTGCCTAAAGGTACGGCCGCCCCGAATGAAAACATCCGCAGGGGGGAGAGAAGAGGGGAGAATAGTCATAAAAAAGTAAACGAAACGGCAGGCCATGAATATTGCGGTTAAAAGCACGACAGAGCAGCGCGCAGGTTACGTTTTTGCGAGCCTCACCGTTCATCTGGCGGGAATGACTCTTGGCGATAAGAACGCTGAAGACCTATGCGGTACGGTAACAGCGGGGCTGCAGACGGTCACCCATAATATCCGCGGCCTCATCCGCGACCCCCACGCCACACTGCGCTGGGAGCAGGCGAAGAAACACCCCCTGGAGGAGTACACCGGCACAGTTCACGACCTGCTGCCAAGAGGAACCAACATATTCGACGGCGATACTCTGCTCGTCTTCCGTGACGGCACCACATTCACAGCCCTGTGCGAGCCTTACAATCATCCGGCGCAGGTTCTTTCTCATTTCCCGCTGGAAACATATGTGGAACGCATAATAGAAGCGGAACGAGCTCTCAGCAGCAGGTAAAGCAGCTACACTACCCGGTAAGAACACGGACCCGCGGTTCCCGGAAAAAATACTCCAACCATGCGGAAGACTCTGCGCTGAAACCCTTGAGCACCAGGGTGCTGTTGTGGGTGTAGCACTCTAAAATATTCTCAAAAGCCTCCATGGTGCCCTCCGGGATGTTCCGAATAGTGGGGGAGACGTATGGGTGGGCACTGGTGCACCCCGCTACGTAGCAACAATACATTCCCCTATTTTTCTTGGGCCATCCAAAAAGTCAAATTTAAAACCATCTACCAGTAAATAATGCGGTGCAGTATCAGCTAAAAAATAAACTTCATTAGCGATACACTCGTATCCTTGCTCTATTGGTGGAGTACTGAACTCCAAAACTATAGACCAGATTTGGTCTGGTAAATAGAGTTGTGTATATAAAATATTTCTTGAAGAAAGTTTTCTATGCACGCCGTCAATAATTTTTTTATCCCAAAAAACAAGACACATCATTACACCATTGTAACCCAATATGCCATTACGGCCTGAAATATCTTTACCACTGTACCACCAGGCCCATCGCCATTACAATTCACCGCCTTACTAATATCGCTCAACAGTATTTTGACCCGAAACACTCAGAACACCCTACGCCCTCACTAGTAGACACGCGATCCTACTCGCTTGCAGAGTAAGGGGCTTTTGCTTTATAGTGCGTGTGCAGGGTGAAGTGCGCCCCCTCTATAAAGAGCCTTTTGACTGGAGCAAACACTATGAGTACTAGAATGCAAAATTTAATAGAAAACATGGGAGGAGTCGTAAGGGTTGAAGCAAAACCTTTCGCTCCTTTATCACGAGAAATAATGTCAAAATATCTAGATGTAGATAAGAAAGAGTTTTCTGATTATTTAGACTATTTGACATGTTTCGGAGGAGAAACATATCTGAATGAAATATTCTACAAGTTAACTATGTATAACGATGGGCTGCCAATTTATTGTTATCCCAGTGAATCACCAGTAGAAAATGTTGTAATAAAAAATGGAGAATTTGGTTGTTTTTACGGAGAAGGATCTTCATATCAAACTGGTTATTTATTGAGCAATGCTATAAAAAGAATGGAAAATAGGATTCCTATGAATTTTTTGCCTATCGCTGAAAATAACTATGGAGATAGGATATGCCTGTGCGTAGAAGGGGAAAGAATAGGGAAAATTTATTACTGGTACCATGGAAACGAATGGGATGAAGAAGATTACTGTGATGATTTTGGGGAAACCATGCCCGAAGAAGTAAAAATGCAAAATATGTATTTAATCGGGGAAAATTTGTATGACTGCTTTAAACGCATGGTTCTAGTAGAAGAATAATTTCTATGTTAAATTTAGATTATTTCGGAAATACTTTTTTCTTAAAAAAGCTTTATCCTGAAGGTGTATTTAACTCCATTTATATTAATGAAGTTTTAATTAGTTTAAATGGTGCTAGTGAATTCAATTTCTTTATAAAACAAAAGCCATTGGTTCCCGTTAAAAAATGGGGGGAATGGGAAAAAGATTTTAACGCCCTTTGTGTCAAAACATCAAGTAATGTAAGAGTTAATGAAGTTTCGATTTTAAACCCCGATGCGTTAGGGTATAACAAACTGGATATTTATATTGAAAATTCTTATTTGAATTTTACTTCAAAGAGAGAAAATTCCCATATAAATCTATCGCTGTCTAAAAATGATATATTTATAATTCAGGAGATACACCCTATTTTAAATTTACAGGATAGCGCGTGCATTCCCTGCACAAGAACGCAGCTTTACCAATAAGCTGGAATGGTACGAATGCTGCATCCTTATCCATTTTCCCGGCTGCGCCTGATATGGAACCATTATATGGAAATTTATGAAGAGTAAAAAAGATAGGAGCTAGGTATGGAGCCTCAAGAATTAACTAATGAAGTTCTGCTGGAAAGTATTTTGGAATGTACTCATTTTGTGTCACAGGAAGTTCCTAATTTATTCAAATCTGTAAAAGAATCTTTGCCTCACAGCGACAAAATATTCTTTATGAATTTTGTTGAAGACGAAAATGGAGAAGATGAATATTATGGGTACATTTATGATAAAACAAATACAGCAATATATGAGTATTATTTCCAAGATAGTAAGTCATTGAAAAACAGGAAATTATCTCTTGCTGAAAAAGATATTAGTAAGCTAACCGTAAAAGACATTCTTGAACTGCCTGTACTCCATTTACTGTAGTTACAATTAGCATTGTAAAATACAGCTAATTGGCTCCTCATCGCCCCCACCGACCTTGCGCCTATGAGAGCTGGGAGATGTTTTGCCTCCTACCGCATGTGCTGGTTCATATTTAGCTTCTTTAGTACCTGCGTGTCGTGGTCGATTAGCCAGTTCTTATCAAACAGCAGCCGCACAAACGCCAGCCCCAGCCCCAAAGCCAAAAACGTCAGAAACGACTGGGCAAAACCACCCATCGCCGCATACAAGTCACCGGAAGACATATGCGACATTGCCAGGTAGAACGGCACACCCGGAACCATCGTCACCACCGCAGGCACCGACAGCGAAATCCGAGAGTACTGCCGCCCGTGCAGCGGCGCCACAAGCTCCGCCATAATACCCACCGCGAACACCGCCAAGGTGGCCGCCATATGGGAGGTCCAGCCCGCCTCAACCAGCCAAATACGCGCAGGGTTCGCCACTGCTGCGATCACCCCGCCCCACACGCACGCCACCGGGGACGCCGCGAACAGCATCGCAAAGCCCGCCGCAGCAACCCCCGAAGAAACCACCTGCAACAGCAGGTACAAACCATCCGGGATGTCTGGCCGGGCGTTCTGCGCCAACGGCAGATGAAACAGGGAAGCCAACACCCACACGGCAAACGATGCGCTCACCAGAAGCACCGTCACATACATGAGCCGAGACATACCCGCCAGAAGATCCATCCGCGAAATATCCAGCATACCCGTGACCATCGGGAACCCCGGCACCAGGAACAGTATCGACGAAATGAACCCCACCATGTGTTCAGAACCAATCAGCTGCAGCCCCGTCAGCAGATTAATCAGCCCAATATAGGCGCCCGCCGACAGGAACCCGCACGCCATCCAGATCGCCATATGGCTCACCCCGCGCTTCATGAGGGTGGAACGCAAAAACTGCCCCAACCCGGCGGCAATAAAAACCGCCGAACACTCAATCAGCCCGCCACGGTTCAAAAACGCGAACCCCGCGCACGCCACCGCCGAAGCCAGAGCAAGCATCCACCGTTTATACAGGTGCGGCATCGAATCAATGCGTTCCAGTTCGGCATTCGCCTCCTGCGGGGTGATCCGCTCCGGCAGTTCAGAAATGAAATTGCCCAGCAAATCAATCTTGTGCGAGTTAATGCCCATCGTGCGCTGCTCGGCCACCTCGGTGCGAAAATTCCCGTTCCCGTAGGCGGTGGTGGCGATCTCAGTGAACGTCACCTGGGCGTGGTGCTCATCCAGGCCCACCGCCTTCGCCAAGCGCGCCATTGACGCCTTAATACGGTAGGCACTCGCCCCCGACTTCATGAGGATACGACCCAGCCGCAGCACCACCTGCGACTGCGCCACAATGAACTTATGCTGTTCCCTGGACGACCCTAAATAGATGCTGTACGTGTTGGTATCGGTATACGCCTTATCGTTGTGCTGTTCCATCTGAAGCCTTCAACCAGTGAATCTGCGGGGTGGGGTACGGGTATAAAACCCGGCCTCTTTAGCATAGGCCAAAGAGGCCGCGGCAGGTAGCGATACACCCCGCCGCCGCACGTAATACGCCTTACGTTGACTTACCGGGCGGCCCCGCAGCAGCCAGGGCTACCGGCGCACCGGCCACCGGCCGTCAATCACCTCGTTCTCCTTACCCGGTTTTGTGCGCAGCCACGCCTGAAAATCGGCGGCCTGCTGCGCCGCCCACTGCACCTGCTGCTCGTGCAGGGCAGCGGCATCCACATCAAGCACCGCAGGGAACCTCTCGGTGAGTTTCACCAGCAGCCGTTCGGCGGCTAAGGCATCGTCCTTGGAAGTGTGCGCATTATCCAGCTGCACCTTGTGCTCCACGGCCAGCGTCTCCAGCTTACGGTTGCCGCGCTTACGCGGAATAACGTGCTTATGAATAATGTACGGGTCAAGGATGCACCCGCCGGGCAGCTCCCCGTTGGCAATACTGTACCGTTTCATCTCATGGTGCAGAACCGAGAAATCGTAGGCGGCATTAAACGCGATCACCGGAACCCCGTCAAGGAATAACGAGCCGATAGCCCCCGCCAGCTCCCACACCACCTGCTGCGCTGGCTGCCCGTGCGCCCGCGCATACTCTGTAGTAACCCCGTGCACCGCCGCAGCAGCCTCAGGGATTTCAACCCCCGGGTCAGCCAGCCACTCCCCGGCACGGCGCACCGAGCCGTCAGGGTTCAATAACAGTAACGATGCGGTCACAATGCGCGCGGTCTCAACATCCACGCCCGTGGTCTCAAGGTCGAAAGTGGCTCGGGGGCCGTGTATCCAGCTCATAAATTCGACTATACGTGAGTTTTTGCACCGCCGCGGCCCGGACCGTCACCCTCTGACATATAACGCAGCAGCCGCCCCAGCTGGCAGATAGACTTGAACCATGACCGCAAAACTCATCACCGGGGCACCCGGAACCGGCAAGACCGAGCGTATTATCGCAGCCGCCGCCGAATTCATTGCCAATGGGGGAGACCCGGCGCGGCTACTGGTGCTTGCCCCCACCCGTACCGGCGCAACCCGCATCCGTGACGGGTTGGCGCGCCGTATCACCACGAGCATGTCTACCGCACCCACCCGTGCGTGGGCGGCCTACGCCTTCGACCTGCTCCGCCGTGCCCACACCCTGGGGAGTCTGCCCGGGGTGCAGTACAGCCCCAAACTACTGTCGGGGCCCGAGCAGGATGTGATGATTGGCGAGATCCTGGGCGGTCACCGTGAAGGCGCAGGTGCGGGGGTGCGCTGGCCCGCAGACCTGCAAGAGGCCCTAGGAACGCGCGGTTTCAGGCACGAAATACGCGACTTTTTTGACCGCATGGCTGAGTACGATGTGAGCGTTGAGAGGGTTCAGGAGCTCGCCGAACAGCTGAACAGGCCCGCCTGGCAGTCGGTGGCAGCCCTGCACACCGAATACCGGCAGATCCGCCGTCTGCGCGCCCCGCACGCCTACGACCCGGCGGCGCTCATCCACGAAGCCTGCAACTTTCTATTCGCAAACCCCGACTGGCTAAGCGCCGAACGGGAACGGTTCGACCTGATCCTTATTGATGACGTGCAGGAGCTCAGCCCCGCCACCTACCGGCTGCTGAATATTCTGTGCGCCCAGAACCCGCAGGCGGCCCTGAGCTCGTACCGGGGGCAGGCGCGTGAGGAAGTGGCTGCTGCGCTCACCGCAGGAACCGGGCAGAACCTCACGCGGCGCATACTGATGACCTGCTGCACCGAGACCGTGGTGCAGGGTTTCCGCGGGGCACGGCCGGATTTAGCCAGGACACTTGGAGAGTCATTCCCCGCGTTAGAGACGGAATACCTAAACACCTCGTACCGGATGGGTCCCGGCATTGCCGCCGCGTGGGGTGAGCTGGCCCGCCGCCTGCCCGTTATCACCGGGGCTAAAACCGTGCGTGAGCTGCGTGCCCCCGCCGCCGAGGCACAAGAACAGGCGCTATTGCAGCTCAGCGACGAAGGTGACCTGCTCGACCCGCGCCGCTACAGCACACCACCCGAAGGGGTCTTCGGGTACATGCTCCTCTCCCCGCAGGATGAGGTGAACCAGGTGGCGCAGCTGCTGCTTGAGGACTACCTGTACCGGGGTGCCGCCTACGCGCGGTCAGCGATTGTGGTGCGTGATGGCTCCCGGGTGGCCAATATCCGCCGGGTACTGGCGGCCTCGGGTATCCCCACCGTCACCGGTGCGGCGCTCACACCGGTGCGTGACGAACCGGCGGTACGGCCGTTTCTGGATGCGCTTTCCCTGCTCATGTACGCCCGCGAACGCGGCGCCGAACAACTGCATTTGCCGGATAATTATGCGTCACCTTCCGGGACGGAAACCTCATCGGACGGGGACGAGCCGCTCACCGCAGAAACAATTGCCAACGCCTCCCACACCACGGCAGAAGAGGACGAGGCCAAGCTCGCCCGGCGAAGCCTTGAAGATGTGCTGGCCGAAGAAAACCGCACGAACCCCACCTCCGGTGCGCACAACGCTATCACCCTGCTCACCTCCCGGCTGGGGGGCGCCTCCAGCATGGATGTGCGCCGCCTGCGCCAGCAGCTGCGCGCCGCCGAACTGCGTGCCGGTGGGCGCCGCTCCAGCGACGACCTGCTCTTAGGGGCGCTGCTGAACCCCGAAGCTCTGCCGGACTACGGGGTGGGCACCGCTATCCGCCGCGTCTCCCGTGTGCTCGCGGCGGGCCAGCAGGCACTCAACGCCCCGGGCGCTAACGCCGAGACCGTGCTGTGGGCCCTGTGGCAGGCCAGCGGGCTAGAAAAAACCTGGGTGAACAGCAGCGCCGCAACCGGGCCCGAAGCCGAGCGGGCGCACCGCAACCTTGACGCCATGATCGGGCTTTTCGAGGCCGCCACCCGGTTCGTGGACCAGATGCCCGGCTCATCCGCAGAACAGTTCCTTGACTACATTGACGCCCAAGACCTCCCCATGGACACCCTCGCTGCCCGCGGGAAACGCTACGACGCCGTGGAAATCCTCACCCCGGCCCTCGCCGCCGGGCGGCAGTGGGACACCGTGTACGTGTGCGGTATCCAAGAAGGAACCTGGCCTAATACGAAAGTGCGCGGCTCGCTCCTGAACACCGGTGAGCTAAGCGACATCTGCGAAATGGGGGTTGAGGCGGCACAGAAAGTGCGGATGGCGGATCGCATCCGGGCTGTGCGCCACGACGAGCTGCGCATGTTCGCCACGGCCATTAGCCGCGCCCGTAAGCGCCTCGTGCTGACCGCCGTCTCATCCACCGATGAGGCACCCAGCGAATTCTTCGACATCCTGGTACCCGAAGTGCGTGCCGGGGAGGTGACCCGGGTGCGGCGCCCCATGACCCTGCGCGCGCTCGTGGCCCAGCTGCGCCGCAACGCCACCGTTGAAGAGCATAACCCGGCGCTTGCGCACGCGGCCGCCGCCCAGCTGCACCGCCTCGCCGACGCACAGGTGCCCGGCGCCCACCCGCGCCAGTGGTGGGGGCTGCTGCCGCTCTCGACTCAGGAGCCAGCGTTCACGCCGCGACGGCGGCAAGGGCAAGAACCCGAGAAGCTGACAGTCCCCATCTCACCGTCACGTCTTGAGACGATCCACAAGTCGCCGCTTGACTGGTTCGTGGCGGCCGCCCGGGCCGAGGCGCAAACAGACACATCACGGTCGCTGGGCACGCTCATCCACGCTATTGCCGAGGAGTACCCCGCCGCTGACTATGCGACACTCAGTGCCGTCCTTCAGGAGCGTCTGACCACCCTGGCGCTGCCCGAGACGTGGGAGGGGGAGGAAACCCGCCGCCGCGCCGAGAAAATGATTCAGAAACTGGCCGTGTATTTTAAGGAAATTATGCCCGGAGACGGGCGCACCCTGGTGGGGGTTGAGGGCGCTTTTAAGGTACGTGTTCCTGGGGATAAGCTCGACGCCCAAATTTCGGGGCGGGTGGACCGGCTGGAGGTCACCGAGGACGGGCGGTACATGATCGTTGACCTGAAAACCGGGCGCACCAAACCCGCAAAAGCCGATATTGCCCGGCACGCCCAGCTGGCTGCCTACCAGGTTGCGGTTGAGGCCGGGGCAGGGGACACGATGAGCCGCGAACTGGGAAAGGAACCGGCCGCGGGCTCCGACGGAGCACCCGGTGGCAGCGACGATAACGTGTACCGTGCTATGGGGCACCGTTCGGCTGGGGCGGCGCTCGTACAGCTGGGCGACGGCACCGCTCCAACCGCAAAGAACCGCCCGCAAGAACAGCCCCCACTTGACCCTGACTCCGATGAGTGGGCCGTTGAGCTGATCCGGTGCGCCGCCGAGCTGATTGCCGGGGCCCTCATACAGGCGCGGCACCGCCCGGGCGAGAAATGTAGGCTACCCGAAATCTGCCCGCTGTGCCCGCAGGGCAGGCAGGTCACGCAGGGGTAGGGCGCGTACTAAGTGAGAGAACAGAGCATGAACAATAACCACACCGAAACCCACACGCCCGCAGATACGCTGCAGAGTGATGAGCACCTGCCGGGGGTCGGGCAGGGTACCACCGGGGAGCCTTCCCACGGGGGCAGGCGCATCCTCAGTGCCCTTGAGATCGCGCGGGAACTGGGGCTAAACCCGCCCACCGATGAGCAGATTCGCATTATTGAATCCCCGCTGCAGGCGCGTCTGGTGATTGCTGGCGCGGGATCCGGTAAGACCGCCACCATGGTGGACCGGGTGGTGTGGCTGGTGGCCAACGGGTTTGTGCGCGCCGATGAAGTGCTGGGGGTGACCTTCACCCGCAAGGCCGCCGGTGAGCTGCGTGAGCGTATGCGGACTCGCCTGAATATTCTGCGTGAGCGAAAGCTCATAGACCTCACCGAGCAGGAGCTGCTGGAGGGGGCATCAGAACCCACGGTATCCACCTACCATTCGTACGCGAATACGCTGGTGAAAGACTACGGGCTGCGCCTGGGTATTGAGCAGGATGCGCAGATGCTGGGGGACGCGCAAGCGTGGCAGCTGGTGGCGCAGATAGTGCAGTATTGGGACGGCGAGCTTCCGCAGGGGGGTAAAGGCGAGGCGGCGTCAAAGACTTATCTGGTGAAGCAGGTGCTGAAATTAGCTGGTGAGTGCGCCGAGCATCTGGTGGCCCCGCAGACAGTGATCGAGTTCTGCACCGCCCAGATTGCCGCATACGAGTCGTTGAGCACCCCCGGGCCGCGAAAAACCGCGAACGACACTCTGCGCCAGCTGCAGACAAAGATTATTTTGGCGCGCATGGTGCAGCGGTACGCGCGGGTGAAGGCACGCATGCAGGTGCTTGACTACGGGGATCTGATTGCTTTAGCGGCCCGTATCGCCCGGGACGTTCCTCAGGCGGTGCAGCTGGAGAGGGAACGGTATAAGGTGGTGCTTCTGGACGAGTTTCAGGATACCTCCCACGCCCAGCTGCAGCTTTTCTCAGATTTATTCGGCACACGTGCTGCTGAGGGGGAGCACCCAGGGTATGGGGAGCATCCGGTGATGGCGGTGGGCGACCCTAAACAGTCAATTTATGGGTTCCGCGGCGCATCTGACGGTCAGCTGTTCAGTTTTTACCGGTATTTCCCCACCGCCGATGAGACGCCCCTGTATTTGACCGTTGCGTGGCGTAACGATACGGCGATTCTGGATGCCGCGAACCTCATCGCTGAGCCCCTTAAAACTATGCCGGGGTGGGTGCGGGCGTCTCAGCGGCCTAAGGTACCGGATTTGCGGCCGCGTTCGGTCATTACCCGCCCCGATGAGTCTGGTGAGGCGGCGATGCGCGGTTCGGTGCAGCTGGCCCGGTACGCCACCGACGCTGATGAGGCGCGCGGTATTGCCGAGAAAATAGCCGCTGAACGTGCCCGGTTCCGGGATAACCCCACAGGCATGCCCACCATGGCGGTGCTGACCCGCACCCGCAGCCAGATGGAACCGATCCGGCAGGCGTGTGAGGCCCTGGGGGTGCCCGCACAGGTGGTTGGTTTGGGCGGGCTTCTGGAACGCCCCGAGGTGATTGACATGGTGGCGATGCTCCGTGTGCTGGCTGACCCTAACCGGTCGGATGCGCTGGTGCGTCTGCTGGCCGGGGCACGGTGGCGGCTGGGTACCGCAGACTTGCTGGCGTTGGGGGAGTGGTCGAATGAGCTCACCCGTGCCCGGGAGCGCGGGTACGTGAGCGGGGCCGACGCCCAGCAGCCGGGGCAGGAGGCCTCCGGCACTTCTGATGAGCAGCTGCGCCGGGCGCAGCAGAGCTTTGAGCAGGCCCGCAAGTTCGCTGTGGAAGACCTTAGCGAGTACGGGTCGTTGATTGAGGCGATAGAGCACCTGCCGGAGGCTAACGAGCAGGGGCACCCGATCTACCCGCAGGATTATTCACCGCACCGCCGCCGTCTGAGTGTTGAGGGGCTGGCGCGTCTGCGGGCGTTTGCGGCTGAGTTGGAGTATTTGCGGCAGTTCACCACTGAGGATTTGGGGACTCTGCTGTACGAGATTGAGCGGGTTATGATGCTCGACATTGAGCTGGCATCCCACGAAGGCATGGATAGTTATACATCCCGGGTGCATCTTGATGCTTTTCACGATGTGGCCGCCAACTACGCGGCGACTTCCCCGCGTATTAACGCCATGATCTACGCCGGGGCGGATGGTACCGCCGCCGAGGAGGACGCCCCCACCGCCCGCCGGTTTGTGCTGTCTGCCAGCGGCATCAGTTATCTTACGGGGTTCTTGGCGTGGCTTGAGGAGGCGGCTGAGCATGAGAACGGCCTGGCCCCGGCCGTGGAAGAGCCGCGGCAGGATGCGGTTCAGATTCTTACGATGCACGCCTCAAAGGGGCTGGAGTGGGATCAGGTGTACCTGCCGCGCCTGAGCGATGCCCGCGCCGAGCGTCACCGCATGTGGCAGCGTCTTGAACCGGGTGTTTTGCCGTGGCCGCTGCGTGGCGATAAGGATTATCTGCCGCCGGCGTTGGAGCGCCCCGAAGAAATCACGGCCTTGGAAACCTTTAGTGAGCTGAACCTGGCGGTCGAAGAGGGCGAAGACATGGTGCATGATTATGCGGGTGCTGAGGCGCGCCGCCTGATTTATGTTGCCATGACTCGCGCCCGGTCCCTGCTGTACATTACCACCTGCCGGTGGACGGGGGCCCATGTTAAGCCGGTGAAAACAAGCACCTACTGGAATGAGCTGGTGCAGTTCGCCCAGGGGGACGCGCAGCCCCCCTATGAGGGGATTCAGTATGCGCCGTGGCTGTACCCCGGGTACTTGGGGGCGGGGTACTATGTCCCGTCGGCTGCCCGTGAGACGGACCCCAGTATTGATGCGGTGTTCGGGCGTGAAATGAGGGGTTGGGGGTATACGGTTCCGCAGGGGGCGGTGCTGCTCAACGGCACCCCGGTGCCTTCTGTCGCCCCCGTTGCTGACCCGCAGGATGGCCCCGCGCGGGATGCGGCCACGGCCAGCACCTGCGCGAACGTTGCCCGTGCCCTCTCAGCGGATGGGGCGGATCCCATTGAGAATGCGCGTATTCTGCGGCTGCCGCCGGTGCATCGGGTGTACCGTGCGGCGCATCCCGATGCTGATGTTACCGCCGAGTTCGCGGCGTTTGACCGTGATACCCCCGGCGGCGGTGAGGGCGGGGCACCGGCACAGTCAAAGAGTACAACCGCCGATGCCGAGTTCGTGTTCGCCCGTGAGGAACTGATGAAAATTTCGGCGCATCAACGTCCGGCGCGTTCGGGGGTGCGCCCGCAGATCGTGCAGCGCCTGCTCACCCCGGCCGCTTGGGCGGAACAGAACCCCCAGCAGGGGAGCGTGCTGACGGCCTTGTGGCCTTTCGATCCTCTGGATGGGCCCGCCGTGTGGCGCTGGGAATCTGATGAGGCTCTCACCGAGGGGATGCGCGCACAGCTGCGCTACGGGGCGCAGTCGGACGATGCGCACCCTGCGGAACTTTCGGAACAGCAGCAAGGCCCTGCCGTGAACCGCCCCCAGCAGGTGAGCGTCCCCGGTGACCGCCGTGCTCGGATGGAGCGTGCCGCCCTGAACGTGGCCCGCGGCGGTATTGAGCTTGCCCCGGGTGCTAACGCCCCACAGGCCGATGCTCACACCCGGCAGGAAATTCAGGATTGGGAGCAGGAGGTTGAGCTGCTGCTGGCGTTGGCCCGGCGCGCGGTCACTCCCGCCGCCCCGTCGAAACCGGAGCACCTGTCGGCCTCCGAGCTGATGTCACTGGCCGAGAACCCACAGCAGGCGCGGGCGCGGATGGTGCGCCCGGTGCCGGTTCAGCCTTCAGCGGCGGCGCGCGCCGGGACGTTCTTCCACGAGTGGGTTGAGAACCATTTCGGTGCCGACCCCATGCTGGATCTTGACGACGAGCTCTACACCGATGACGAGACTGACACCACCCTCAGCCTTGATGCGCTGCGTAAGACGTTCCTGGCGAGTGAGTGGGCGAACCGCACCATCTGGCGGGCCGAATACCCGGTTGAGACGCATGTGGCCGGGGTGAGTGTGCGCGGACGTATTGATGCGGTGTTCCGCACGGTTGAGCGCACCGAGCAGGGGCAGCGGGAACGCTGGGAGCTGGTGGATTGGAAGACCGGCCGTAAACCCACCGCCAAGCAGATGCGGTATAAGCGTATCCAGCTGGCGCTGTACCGGCTGGCGTTTGCCAAGATTCAGTGCGTTGACCCTGCGGATGTGCGGGCGGCGTTCTACTACGTTGGGTCTGACCAGACGGTGTGGGATTCCGATATTGCGGGCGGGCTGCAGTCTGAGGCGCAGCTGGAACGCATCATTACCCGCTGGGATTGGGAGCCTTAGCCGACCCAGCGCCCGCGCGAGACGCCGGGGCTATTCCAGCCCTTCGGCCCGCTCCGGCAGCGGCTGGTTCTGCCCGAGCATGTCCCCGGAGTCACGCAGGTTCTCGCAGACCGCCTGCAGCATCTGCTCGCCGTGGGCGATCATTTGCGCGTCCCCGTATTCCACAGCGTGGGTGAGCCACTGGGCTAGAGCGAACTCGGCGTAGAATTCGGCGCGTTCTACCAGGTGCTGGTCGGGCATCTGCGGCATCTGTGAGGAGTATACCTGCACCACTTCATCTGTGAAGGCGGTGTCGGAGCAGGCAAAAAGCCAGGAGAGGTCTTGGGCGGGGTCACCCACATGCACTTCTGACCAGCCGCTCACTTCGGCCACCGTACCGTTGTGGATGCTGATGGTTTCGGTGCCGAGCTTACCGTGCACCACGCGGGTACGGAAGTCCCAAATAGGCCCGGGTTCTAGGAAAGCACGCCAGTGCGCCACCAGTTCGGCCGGTACTTTGCGGGTGGAGGCTGCCCTGTCCAGTTCGGAGAGTTTACGCCTGCGCAGGTTCTGGGAGGAGTAGACGGGCAGGTCTGATTCGATCATGATATCTTCAGGCATCACGTGCAGTGTGGCGATGAGCCTGCCCAGGTCGGTGGCGAGGGTGCTGTTGTTGGCACGGTTAATACGAGCTAGTTCTTCAAGGTCGCGGTGGGTGCCGGGAACGTAGGTGTACACGAATACGCTCATACCGTTGTACGGTACGGTTCCGGCGATGGTGGGTACGGTAAACGGCAGGCGGGCGCGCAGCCCGTGGGTGAAGGAACGGAGCACCTGATGCTCTGCTTCTAGGCGCATACTGGCGTCGTGGTTGCGGGGTGCACGCACACGCCAGTTGCGGTCGGCGGAGTCTGTGATGATCGCCGTGTCGTATTCTGCGGATTCTTCGGGGGCAGCCGCGGTGGCGACAGGGTAAATACCCGGCACGCCCGCCGAAACGATGGCCGCTAACTGAAGAGGAGATAAAGTCACTCTTTAAGGTTACCTAATATCGGGACGAATACGGTATCTGCGTGGGGCGCGCCCCGTGTTCTTGGGGTTTGCGCTTCGCCGCGAGCGAGTCGGCAGCGGGTTTCTAACCGGTCGTACTGTGCGCGGGATACAATGGGGAACCGTGGATGTTTCGTGTCCGCGCGGCGGGTATTTCGGCTGCGGGGCACGCACCGTAACTACTTTCGTGCTGGCGCACCCGGTGTGGGCGATAAAGGAGAAGGGGCACCTGTATGGGCGGGGGAAAAAGCAGAGGGGGCTCACGCGGCTCGTCATCAGGTGGTGCGCAAACCCCCTCCATGTTTGATGTGCCGTCACCCTCTCGCCGTACCGCTGGGGTGCCCGGCCCCGTTCGGGGTGCTGGCGCTGCAGCGGGTGAGGCGTCCCGCCCCACCCCGGCCGAGCAGGGGTCCCCTTCAGCTCCCGCTGTGCTCTCAGCCGAGGACATTCTCACCGGTTTGGATGCGGATCAGCGGCGTGTGGTGACGGAGCTTGACGGCCCGATGCGCGTGCTGGCGGGCGCCGGTACGGGCAAGACCCGCGCCATCACGCACCGCATCGCCTACGGTATCGCTATTGGCCGGTACGTTCCGCAGCGGGTGATGGCTTTGACGTTTACCACGCGTGCCGCTGAAGAGATGCGCCTGCGTTTGCGGTCTTTGGGGGCGGCGGGTGTGCAGACCCGCACTTTCCATTCGGCGGCTTTGCGGCAGCTGCGGTATTTCTGGCCGCAGGCGGTGGGGGGTACCTTCCCACAGATTGTGGGCCATAAGGCCCCGCTGCTGACCGAGGCGGCAAACCGGTTGCGTATCACCACTGACCGGGCGCTGCTGCGCGATATTGCCGCCGAAGTTGAGTGGGCGAAAGTTTCGATGCTCACCCCCGATACGCTTGCGGCGCGACTGGGGGAGCGGGCCCTGCCAGCTGAACTCACAGCACAGAATATGGTGCGGCTATTTCGCGCCTACGAAGAGCTCAAAGACGAACGGAACGTGATCGACTTTGAGGATATTCTGCTGCTGACCGTGGGCATCATTGAGGAGGATGAGGCGCTGGCGGCGACTATCCGCCAACAGTACCGTCACTTTGTGGTGGATGAGTATCAGGACGTTTCACCGCTTCAGCAGCGCCTGCTGGATGCGTGGCTGGGCGAACGCACCGATATTTGCGTGGTGGGGGACGCCTCCCAGACCATTTATTCGTTCACGGGCGCCACGAGCCGCCACCTGCTGGAATTCCCGCGCCGCTACCGGGGGGCGCAGACGGTGAACCTGGTACGGGATTACCGTTCGCATACGCAGGTGGTGGAGCTGGCGAACCGGCTTCTGGAGGCCCGCCGCCCGGGTAAGGACTCTACGGAGTTTTCGTGGGCACCGCCGCTGCGTCTGGTGTCTCAGCGTGGGGCTGGGGTGGAATGCGAGTGGTTTGAGTACGCCGACGATGAGGCTCAGGCGCAGGGTATCGCCGAGGACATCCTGGATTTAATGAACAAGGACGGTCTGCCCGCCAGCGAGATCGCGGTGCTGTTCCGCACGAACGCACAGTCGGCGGTGATCGAGTCGGCCCTGAGCGCGGCGGGTGTCCCGTATCAGCTGCGCGGTGCGGAACAGTTTTTTGAACGCCCCGAGGTGAAGCAGGCCGTATTGGCGTTGCGCGGCTCCGCTAAGGGCACGGACGGCAGCGAGCATGCGCCGTCCCTAGTGCGGGATGTGCTCTCTTCCCTGGGGTATTCCGAGAAGGCCCCGACCTCCGGGGGTGCGGTGCGGCAGAAGTGGGAGTCGTTGGCGGCGCTGGTGTCTATGGTTGATGCTTTACACGCCGAGCGCCAAGAACAGATTGCTGCGCAGGCACCCGCTGAGCAGGGGCTGTCTCCGCTGAGCATGCGTGAGGTGGTGGAGGCGCTCGCGCACCGTATCGCCACGCAGGATGCTCCCGTTATGGATGGGGTGACTCTTGCGTCTTTGCATTCTGCTAAGGGCCTGGAATGGGATGCGGTGTTCCTGTGCGGGCTGAATGAGGGGCTTATGCCGATTTCGTATGCGCAGACTAGCGATGAGGTGGATGAGGAGCGCCGCCTGCTGTATGTGGGTATTACCCGTGCGCGTAAGCACCTGTGTTTGAGCTGGTCTCTTTCGCGTACCGCGGGTGGGCGGGGAAACCGTAAACGGTCCCGGTTCCTGGACGATATTGACCCTAAACGTCGTCCTCGTCGGGCGCCGTATTTGCCTTAGTGACCGCTCGCTGCGGCTGAGTTGTGTGGGAGGAGCCATGACGCCCCGTCATCCTGTTTCTGAGGTTATTCCGGCTACGGAGGAACACCCGCGTGTTGAGGTGGTGCGTTCGGCTCGGCGGCGGCGCACGGTGACGGCTCAACCTGCCGATGACGGCAGTATTCGGCTGCTGGTGCCTGATATCAGCACGGATGAGCAGATTCGGGGCTATCTGGCGGATCTGCTGCCGCGGGTGCAGCGTACCCGCCAGCGCGCGCAAAGTAAACGCCGTCATTTCGCTTCGGATGAGTACCTTCTTTCGCGGGCCCAGTACTTGGTGGAGCAGTATCTGCCGGAGCTTTCCGATAAGGTGCCTGAGTCGATCCGGTGGGCGTCGAACCAGCGTACCCGCTGGGGTTCTGCCACCCCGGGTGCGGGTCGCATCCGTGTCTCTGATGCGCTCACCGGCGCCCCGGAGTATGTGGTTGATGCCGTGCTGTACCACGAGCTGTGCCATTTTGTGGTGCTGCACCATAATGCGCAGTTTCACAGGCTGCAGGATCGTCTCCCACGCCTCACGCAGGCGCAGGCGTTTTTGGCTGGTATCGAGTTTGCCCGCACGCAGGAGGCTCATGAGCGCCGACCCGAAGACCAGCCATAGGGTGCTGAACGGTTGGATGATGCGGGTATCTGACCGCTGGGCGTCTCAACGTTGCTTTGTATCGGTACGCAATGTTGGGTTAAGGATCTGCACGAGGCGGCGTCCGTGTCAGAAGATATGATTCTCCCGTGTGGAACGCCGCCTCGTGCGGATGATGAAAAAGGTTTTACTTATTTGTTGTCGTCGTACCCGCCGTCGAGCAGTTTCTTGAGCTCCGAGTCGAAATCGACGTCGTCGAACGAGAGCTGTTCAGAGACACGGTCTTCGTACTTTTTGAAGTTTTCCAGTTCTTTGGCGGTGGGGAGGGTTTCGGGCGCCAGCCACAGGTTGTCGCGCGCCTCAAACCCGTGCTTCTCGTCGTAGTCACGCCAGAATGCGGTGGCTTCCCGCACCATGCGGGGGCGAATCTCAAGCCCCACGAGGGTTTCAAATACCTGCTCGCTGGGGCCGCCCTCAACGCGGCGGCGCGCGAAAGTCTCGGCGATTTGCGGCGCCTTGGGCAGGTTCTGGGTGGCCTGATCTGCAACGAATGAGACCCACCCTTCAATGAGGGCCAGCAAAGCTTCCAGGCGTTCAACCGCAAGCTCCTGGTCTTCGGTGCGCTGCGGGTTGAACATGCCGCCTTCGAAGGCCTCCTGCACGGCTTCGGGGTCGTGCATGTTCACCTGGGAGGCGGCATCCTGGATCCGGTTCATGTCCACGCGGATGCCGCGGGCGTAGCGGCTCACCAGCGCCATAATGTCTTCACGCAGCCACGGGTTGGTGCGGTGCAGGCGAATCAGTGCGGATTCGCGCACGGCCAGGTACAGCAGAACTTCCTGTGCGGGAACCTCAATCTCGTCGCCGAGGGTTTTAAACCCGTTCGGCAGCAGGGCGGTACGCCCGGGGGCCAGCGGGAACCCAATATCGGTTGAGGAGTACACCTCGTTGGCGAGGGAGGCGAGGGCCTGGGCCATCTGAATACCGAAGAACGTTGAACCGAGGTTGTTCAAAAAGCCGCTGTTGCCCAGCAGCTGGATGAGCTCTTCGGGTACGTTATCGGCCCCGGGCAGCACCATGGCCTGGGTGACCTCTGCGGCGACTGGCTCAACCATTTCACGCCACGAGTTGAAGGAGGCATCCAGCCATTCGGCTTTTGACCACGCCTCCACCGGAATGTTGTGCCGTTCAAAAACTGTTACTGAGTCGAGCCACAAGTCGGCTAGGTGTGCGGCGTCGGCGGTGGCCTGTTTCAGGTTTTCGGCGATTGAGGGGTCTGAGTCGGCGGCGATCATGCGGCGGGCTTGGTCTTTGACCCCTGTCCAGTTCACGCCCTGTTCCGGGGTGCTGCCGGGGGTGGCGTTAATCGAGAACATGGTGTTCATCTGTTCCAGGATGCCTTGCATCATGGAAGGGTCAAAGGGTAGACCCATGTTTTTCAGGTCTTCAGGGTTCAATGATGATGCCCCCAGCGGGTTGTTGTTATCGCTGGGGTCGAAACCTGATTCCTGCATTTTTTTGAGGAAGTCTTCGAGGGGGTCGCGGCCGTCGCCCGAGTCACCGTTGCCGGGGTTGTTATTGTTTGGAGAATTAGTCATTGTGTATCCCTTCGTACCATCGTACAGTGCGCGGGCATAGAGAAACCCCACGCACACAAGGGTACCGTTTGAAGCTGTGAATTTCCTCAGTAGGCAGCAGAAATAAGCCCACAGCACACCTGCTGTCGGCTTGTGCCTGTACGAGCGTTAAGGGGCCGGTTGATGAGTTCTTTGAGGTCGAGCCAATGTGCCGATGTGATATTTTTCCGCGACAGGCTGCTGTAGAATCGGGTACCCTATAGTTTCATGAGTAAGCGCACATTTTTTTCGAAAGCATCTAATAAATCTACGAGCAAAACAAGTGGCAAAGGTGCCAAAGATGGGGCTAAGAAGCCGTTTCGTAGGCGAGGAGGGTCTGTGCGCACCCTCAGCGGCGCGGCAACGTTCTGCCTGATTCTTGGGGCGTTTGTGATGCCTAGCCGCTATGTTATGGAAGGCCCAGGCCCCATGTTTAATGTGTTGGGGCAGCATGAGGGGCAGGACATTATCTCGATTGAAGGCGGCAGCGAGCGCGCAACTAAAGGGCAGCTGAACATGACGACGGTGTCTGTTTCGGGTGGACCGTACACGCCGCTGAGCGGTATTGAGGCGATTAATGGGTGGGCGTCGCTGGACGGTAAACAGTATTTGGTGGTTCCTACCGAGATTCTGTACCCGCGGGTTTCGAATGATCAGGCGAATTCCGCGAGTACGTCCCAGATGGCTGATTCGCAGACTCAGGCGCAGGTGGCGGCGGCTCACTATCTGAAGATTCCGGTGACGGAGACTGTTACGGTGCTGCAGACTGTTGAGAAGAGCCCGGCTGAGGGTGTGCTTAAGGGCGGGGATCGTATTCTGAAGGTGAATGACGAGCCGCTGAAGGGGTATAAGAGCATGGTTGATGCCACCCAGGCTTCAGAGGGTAAACCTATTAAGCTGACGGTTGAGCGTGATGGCGCGCAGCAGGAGCACACGTTAACTCCGGTTAAGGATGAGGAGTCCGGCCGGTGGCGTGTGGGTGTGGCTTTGAAGCAGGACTATGAGATGCCCGCAAAGATTAAATACCACACCGAGGGGGTGGGCGGCCCCAGCGCCGGGTTAATGCTTGCTTTGGGGACTATTGAGAAGGTGGGGGAGAAAAGCCTGCTGGCGTCCGGCCCGTTGAGTGAGTCGAATTATGTTGCGGGTACGGGCACTATTAACGCTGAGGGCAAGGTGGGGCCTATTGGTGGTGCGAAGTATAAGATTATTGCGGCCGGGGATAAGGGCGTGGCGGTTTTCTTGGTGCCTAAGGAGAACTGCTCTGATGTGAACGAGATGCGCAAGAGCAACCCGGAGCTGCTGAAGTATAGGGACTCTAACGGCCAGAGGCAGCAGATGCAGATTGTGGCTGTTGAGAACCTGGATCAGGCGGTGCAGTCGCTGGAGCGTATTCGGGATAAGGGCATCCATACGGACGGTCTGCCCACCTGCGGGTAAGGGCGTTGTGCGCCGTAGCAGCAACGGTGCGACCTCACCGGTGATTTGAGATAATAGCCTCAATGAATCTTTAAACCGTATTGTGAGGGTATTGTGACGGCTTCTGCTTCTGCGCACCCGAATCGCGCCGGGCGCAAACGCCGGTTCGGTCCGCTGGGCTGGACCTTGGTGATTGTGGCGGCGCTCATTGCTGCTTTTGTGTTTGCCACTCAGGTGTATACCGACTGGTTGTGGTTTAGCCAGCTGGGGTTCGGCGGCGTTTTTGTGACCGAGACGCTTCTGAAGGCTGGGGTGTTTGTGGTGACTGCCCTTTTGGTGGCGGTGCCTTTGTGGGCTTCTATGTCGTATGCGGTGAAGCATGCTGAGGAGCCTGCCCCTGCGGCTGAGAGCCCGCAAAAAGCCAAGCAGCAGGGTTCGGATTCTGAGGAGAAAACCTCTGAGAAACCCCAGTCTGCTCGGGGGGAGCTGCAGGCGGAGGCTGAGGAGCTGCTGCGGGACATGTTCGGGCAGCACTCGTTTGAGGACAGCATGGTCAAGTACCGCCGGAGCGTGGAGCGTATCCGTAAGGCCCTGCTGCTGGTGTTGCCTGCTGTGTTGGGGGTGCTGGTGGCGACCACGTTCATCACCCAGTGGGATACTGTTGCGCTTTTCTTTAACTACCAAGAGTTCGGGGTGAAGGACCCCGAGTTTGGCCTGGACATTGGTTTTTTTGTTTTTACCTTGCCGTTTCTGCAGCTTTTGGTGAAGCTGTTCTCGGTGGTGCTGGTGCTCGCTGGTTTGGGCGGCATCATGATGCACTATTTTTACGGTGGTATTCGTGTGCAGCCCGGCGGTATGGGCACTTCATCTGCTTTTCGCCGCCATATTGCGGTTTTGTTGTTCCTGTTCTTGCTGGTGCGCGCCGGGGGGTTCTGGCTTGACCGGTACACTACGGTGCAGCAGCAGTCTGGGCGTTGGGCTGGGGCGATGTACACCGATACGAACTCGATTATTCCGGTGAAGGCCATTCTGGCTATTTCGGCGGTGCTGGTGGCAGTGTTTTTCCTCATGGCTGCTTCGACGCACCGGTGGCGTTTGCCGCTGATTGGTACGGCCATGCTGGTGATTGTGGCGCTGGTGGCTGGCGGGGTGTACCCGTGGATTGTGCAGCGGTTCCAGGTGGTTCCGAATGAGCAGGCGGCGCAGTCTGAGTTTATTCAACGAAATATTGATGCGACCCGCTACGCGTATGGGCTAGATAAGGTTGAGACCACCCCGTATGATGCCACGATTAATACTGCCGCGGGTGGTCTTTCCGGGTCGAGCCCGACGATTGAGAATATCCGCCTATTGGACCCGAATGTGGTGTCTTCGGCGTTTGCTCAGATGCAGCAGTTCCGCCCGTATTACCGGTTTGATACGAATCTTGCGGTGGACCGGTATTCGATTGATAAGAAAACCCAGGATACGGTGATTGCCGCCCGTGAGCTGAACCCGTCGCAGACTTCGGGGGAGTCCTGGTATAACCGCCATGTGGTGTACACGCACGGGTATGGTGTGATTGCCGCGTACGGTAACCAGGTGGATCCGGCTAACGGTAATCCTAAGTTTATGCAGTCTGGGATTAAAGCAACCGGCGTGATTTCTGAGAACTATGAGCCGCGTATTTATTTCGGGATGAGCTCACCGCAGTATTCGATTGTGGGCGGCAACGGGGATCAGCTTGAGCTTGACCGCCCGCAGTCTGCTGATGAGGCAAATAGTGCAGATGCGAAGTACACGTTTACGGGTAGCGGCGGGCCGCGCGTGGATTCGTGGCTGAACCGTCTCTCGTACGCTATTAAATTCCAGTCGTCCGATATTCTGCTGTCGGATGCGGTGCGTGATGGCTCGCAGATCCTGTATGAGCGTAATCCGATGGATCGTGTGCGTAAGGCTGCCCCGTATTTGCAGGTGGATTCGAAGGCGTACCCGGCGATTGTGAATAATCGTGTGGTGTGGATTGTGGATGGTTATACGACCACTAACCAGTTCCCGTATTCGCAGGGTAATACGCAGGATTCTTCGGGTTCGCAGGGCCGGGGGAATTCGATGAACTATATCCGTAACTCGGTGAAGGCTACCGTTGATGCCTATGACGGGTCGGTCAACCTGTACGCCTGGGATGAGGATGACCCGATTCTGAAGGCGTGGCGTGGCGTGTTCCCCGGCACGGTGAAAAGCTATAAGGACATGAGTGCTGAGCTGATCAGCCATGTGCGGTACCCAAATGACATGTTCAGTGTTCAGCGCAGCATGTTGAATAAGTACCACGTGACGAGCGCCCACAGCCTGTACGCGGGCGATGACGTGTGGTCGATTCCGAATGATCCTACAAACGATAGCGGCAGGCCGATCCCGCCGTACTACCTGTCGCTTCAGATGCCCGGTGATAAGCAGGCTCATTTCTCGTTGACCTCTTCGTTTATTCCGCAGCAGAGCGATTCGAACTCACGGAACGTCATGTACGGGTTCTTGGCTGCTAATGGCGACGCGGGCACCGGTAAGGATGGGGAGCGCAGCCCGGACTACGGTAAGCTGCGGCTGCTGGAGCTGCCACGTTCTTCGGTGGTTCCCGGCCCCGGGCAGGCACAGAATATTTTCAACTCTGATGCTGAGGTGTCGAACCAGCTGAACCTGCTGCGGCGCGGCTCGTCCGAGGTGATTAACGGCAATATGCTGACCTTGCCGGTTGCTGGCGGTATTTTGTATGTGCAGCCGGTGTACGTGCAGTCTAGCGGGGATGCGAAGTATCCGCGTCTGCAGCGTGTGCTGGTGAGCTTCGGCGATAAGGTGGGTTTCGCGCCTTCGCTTGAGGAGGCATTGAACCAGGTGTTTGGTGGCTCGTCGGGGGCGAAGATTGATAAGCCGACCGGTTCGAATGCCTCTCAGCCCGCGGATTCTTCATCCGGGGCGGGGGAGTCTAAGGGCGCTGATGCCACTAGCGGCTCGTTGAAGCAGGCCCTATCAGATGCGGCGAAGGCTATGCAGGATTCGGATGCGGCGATGAAGAAGGGTGACTGGGCGGCCTATGGGGAGGCTCAGAAGCGCCTGAACGATGCTCTGCAGAAGGCTGTGGAGATTGAAGGGAAGCAGTCTTCACAGGGTGGTTCTGGTACCTCATCGTCACCTTCTGCCACCCCGGCGGCTTCTGCTTCGGCGGCTCGACCTTCGGCAAGCGCCAGTGCTTCGGCTTCACGGCAGTAGCGGCGGGCGTCCCTGAGAGGCTCGCAATGGGTATGGTCCCGGCTGGTTTCCTGGCCGGGGCCTTTCTGTACGCCTTAACACGGGCCTGTGCCCAGCTGATTGTGTGCTCTTTCTCTCATGTGGCTGTTTCGATTTGAGGATACGCGGCGTGCCGTGTATAGTCTTATAAGTCGCCGCGGGGTGGAGCAGTTCGGTAGCTCGCCGGGCTCATAACCCGGAGGTCGCAGGTTCAAATCCTGCCCCCGCAACGTGTAAGCTCCCGAAGTCATATGACTTCGGGAGCTTTTTGTGCGCGGGTTTTGGGTCAGCGCCTGTTATCTGGAATGTAATAACCCAGGTGGCTGTTCACAGAAGCGGTTTCTCTTGATAGCGTTAACCTATAGAAAATCTGTTGCTAGGAATCATTATTATATTTTTAGCTCTGGGTACCGGCTACCTCTTTAAGGCCGTCTTTGCGCTGGGCCCATGTTATACGTGAAGCACCTCATGTAGTACCCCTTCAAGGTCTCAGGAGGACAGATGCGTTTTTATCCAAAGATCCGTGCTGCAGCCTTAACCGCTGTGACCGTAACTGCCCTTGTGGGCGGCTCCCTCTCCGCTCCCGCGCAGGCGGAGGTAGATTCGGGGAGGTTTTTGAACTATTCCGCCCCTAACGGGTCAATGAGCTCGCAATATCATGTGTACGCTGATGGGATTGACTGGGCGCAGCCGGTGGGTGTGGTCTTCTATTTCGATGGTGATTATTGGAACTCCAATAAGTCCAATGTGTACAACCCTGACAGCAACACGATGCAGCAGATGGCGCAGATCGCCAATGAGAAAAACATGGTTTTTGTGCCCGTTATTTCGCCGGATAAGGACTCATCGGGCGATGGTATTACCTGGTGGCAGAATATCGGGGAGAACGGCGAATTTTTCCGTAGCTTCGCGCAGGAGTTCATTGCGGATTCCGGTATTGATTCTTCTCAAGTGTGGACGATGGGCTACTCCGGCGGGGCCGAGTTCATTACCAATGAGTTGAACGCCAGTCGCCGCAATAGCTGGCGTACCGGTGGCGGGTCCATTATGGTTGGTGGCGGCGGGGCTGAGAAAAGGATTGAGGCCCCCGACAGCATTAAGCCCATACCTATGTTCTGGTGGGTTAATTGCAGCGATACTGATCATAAAACTAATCCGCCCAGGTGGAGTGCTGCTGACGCTGCCAACCAGGGGTATAAGCGGTACACCGACGCAGGGTTTGATGCCCGGAAAGATGGTGATTGCCTGCCTGGGCAGGGGCATCTTGGTTATGATTTACCGGGCCTTCTACGGCGGTCACTGGAACAGCAGTAGCGGCCCTGACCTGCTGTTTTATGCCTTTGGAAGCTTCTCTTCCATCGGTAATAAATATGCAACGCGCGGTGTTGTTTCTCACACATGCTGCGTTCCTCTTCCAACGGCTCCTTACCAGGCCTTAATCTTTCTGCAGTTGAGGTTTAAAGAAAATCTATCGAGGTATCAAAACTTTAAAACAGCGGGAGGTTTACCAAACCCTCAAGTTGTGTTTAACGGATAAAAATACATGCAGGTAACTATCTAGCGAAGACGCAGATCTGCTTCGATGAGGCTGCTTTCAGCGTTGTTTGCAGACTCGCGTTCTACTGGTACTTTTATCTACTAGAAATGTGCGGTTTCCCTTTGGGTCCTATCTTTGCAGTCCGGGCCTGACGCTTTTTGAGGCGGAACCGGAACCTGAACATTTCACTTTTTAGTTAGCTCATACACAAGTTCATATCACAACTTAATATCTACGAACCCAAGGAATAACGTGAACCTTAAAAACAAGGTGCGGGCTGGGGCTCTTGCTGCCATTACCATTCCCGCTATTATCGGTAGCACCCTGACTGTTCCCGCGCAGGCGGCTGTCGCCTCGGGAACCTACCGCAGCTACACCGCCCCGAACGGGCTGAGCTCCCAGTATCATGTCTACGCTAACGGTATTGACTGGTCGCAGCCGGTAGGTGTGGTCTTCTACGTCGATGGTGACTACTGGGAAGCGAAAGACTCCAAAGTGCACAGCCCTAATAACGGTATGCTTACCGCAATGGGACGTATCGCTAACGCCCGTAATATGGTGTTTGTGCCCGTTATCTCACCGGATAAGAACGCCTCAGGCGATGGGATCACCTGGTGGGAAAACCAAGACGCTAATGGCGATTACTTCCGCAGCTTCGCACAGAAGTTCATTGCAGATTCCGGTATTGACCCTTCTCGGGTGTGGACGATGGGCTACTCCGGCGGGGCCGAGTTCATCACATACGAGCTGAATGCAGACCGGCAGGGGAGCTGGCGAACCGGTGGCGGGTCCATTATGGTCGCTGGGGGCTCAAACACGGGCATGCAGACCCAAGCCCCGCAGCACATTAAATCTCAGCCCATGTACTGGTGGGTGGGTGAGAAAGACACCTCTGGTTCTACAAACCCGCCCACCTGGAGCGCCCGTACCGCCGTGGAAACCGGTTATAACCGTTACACCCAGGAAGGGTTTAACACCCGGCTGCGGTACATTCCCAACCTTTCGCACCACGACTACGACCTGCCGCATATCCTGGCGCAGTCCCTTGATATGGGCGGGTACCGCATGAGCGCCGGATACAATGACATTTCTGAGGGGGACGCTTTCTACAATGAAATCAGCTGGAACTCCGATAAGCGTCTAATGGTCGGGTACGCTGACCGTACTTTCCGCCCGCACGCGAAGGTGAACCGTGCCTCCATGGCCGCCTACCTGTACCGTCTGGCTGGATCCCCGCAAGTGAACCTGCCCGCCATTTCACCGTTCCGTGACGTACCGGTGCAGCACCCCGCGTATAAGGAAATCGTGTGGATGTACCAGCAGGGTATTACCACCGGCTGGGCCGACGGCACATTCCGTCCCCACGAAACAGTCAGCAGGGAGGCAATGGCCGCGTTTTTCTACCGGTTTAACGGCTCACCCGCATTCAACCCCGGCTCGCAGCGATTTGCTGATGTGAACACCTCCAACCCGTTCTACAAGGAAATCCAGTGGCTGGCGGCTAAGGGGATCACCACCGGATGGCCCGATCGCACATTCCGTCCCGGTGCACCGACCGAACGTAACGCGATGGCGGCGTTCCTATACCGCTACGCAAACCTGAGCTAGTACGATTCAACGGGTTTAGGTAACCCAAGCCGGTTCTACTACGGCTGGGAGCTCAGGTGCCTGCATCATGCGGGCACATATAAGGGGTGGGGCCCACGAACAGTTACGTGGAACCCCACCCCACCCGTTACCATCGGGTCAAAAAAGTAACTTACGCGTCGATAGCGCCGCCGTTACCCTTGTTCTTGAGCGCCGCAAGGCGGGCTTCAAGTTCAGTCTGACGGCCGAGCTCTTCAAGGTCGTTGAACTGGGCATCCAGCGAGGAAGCTGCAAGCTCCTGCTGGCCGATCACACGCGCCTCTTCACGGCGCACCTTCTCCTCAAAACGGGATACTTCGCTGGTCGGATCCATGACGTCAAATGCCTTCAGAGCATCGTTCACCTGGGTCTGAGCGGCGGCGGTCTTCTGACGTGCATTCAGCTCATCACGCTTTGCCTTCAGCTCATCCAGCTTGGCGCGCATCTTCGTCAGGCCGTCCTTGAGCTTCTCAACCACCTCAGTCTGAGCCGCAATCTGAGGTTCGGCGGTCTTAGCTTCCTTCTCGGCCTGCATCTGCTTGCCCAAAGCGATCTTCGCCAAGTTATCGAACTTGTCAGCGTTGGCAGCATCTCCAGCGGCACGGAACTCATCGGCTTTATTGGAAGCTGCTAGAGCCTTTGAACCCCACTCAGCGGCGTCACGTACATCCTCAGCATGATCCTGCTCAAGCATACGCAGGTTACCGATGGTCTGTGCCACAGCTGCTTCAGCTTCAGCAATGTTGTTCGTGTAGTCTCGCACCATCTGATCGAGCATCTTCTGCGGGTCTTCGGCCGCATCTAGAAGCGCATTAATGTTAGCTTTTGCCAGCTGAGCAATACGACCGAAAATGGACTGCTTTACCATTTGTATTCCTTATCCTGCGGCCACACCGGGGGAGGGCTTCCCTCCTCACTTACCGTGCGCGCACACACATTATTATCGAGTACCTATCTGAAAAATCGCTGGGAAACACCTGCGTGAGCGCTCCATATAAGAAGCACCGCGGGAGCGAGCAAACCCTAAAACACTAGAGGTCTAGAACGATCCGCCGTCTCCTCCGCCACCGCCCCAGTCGCCGCCGCCGAAATCGAAGCCGCCACCACCGAAGTCAAAGCCACCGCCGCCAAAGAACCCACCGGAATCACCACCAGAGTGCCCGTGTGCGGAGCCGGAACTCAGCGACCCCAAAATGGTGCCCAGAAGCATCCCTTTCGCCAGGGAGCTATCGCCTATATCGAACCCTCCGCGACCGCCACGATCATCATAGTAGCTGTTCATATCTCGGTTCGCGGCGTTCTGCGCGTCTGTAGCAAGCGCAATAGCGCGGTTTGCGCTATCAAGAGCGGAAGCCGGGTTCGTGGTGCGTAACCGGTGCGCCTCAGACAAATGCGATTCCGCTTCTGAGAGGTAGGTGCGGGCCTGCGACCCCACCCCACCGCGACGGTTTCCAATAAAATCACGGGCACTATCAACCTGCACCCGCGCCGAACGCAGAGCACGCTCTAAACTCTGCTCTGCTGCGTGCTGACGCTCCCGATCAGCCCTGAGAGAGGTCATTGATTTATCCAGCTCACTCGTGAGCTGCCGCAGCTGCTCGTTAAGGGCCAGCGGGTCATTCGGACGTGCCTCTGACTGCTGACGTACCTCTCCCAGTACCGCTTCCATCCCCGCAGCAACCGCCTGAAGATCATCCTTATTCTGCGAAGCGGCCAGGCTCTTGGCCTCCGCAATATCACGCTGCACGCTCAGCAGGTCAGTAGACAGATTATTCTGGGCTGTCTCCAACTCGCCAGCGCGGTTCTGCACGGCCTCCGCAAGCTTAGCCACCTGCTGGGCAGCCTCCTCACCGGAACGTAGATGCACCACAGCCTCAGAACGGGAAGTGCCCAACAGTGTATTAGCCTGGTCAAGCTCCTGCTGCAGCAGGGTACGGTTGGCTTCTATGAGCGCCACGTTTTCCTTCACCGGTTCGAGAGCACTCGGCAGGTAACGCTCCTGCAGCTGCGAGTAGGTGCGCTGTACCGCCTCAATTCGCTGATCCAGTTCAGGAAGGCCCAGCTGAAGCTTTTCAATAGCAGCGGGGGCATCATGCTCAAGGTTGCGAAGCGAAGACAGTTTCTCTTCCTGAGCTTGCATCATCTCAGTGACCTGGCGGGAATTCTCAATGATCTCTCCCAGCCATGCCCGCTGCTCCGCCGGGGTATCAGGAACATCATCCTCCAGAAGCTTCTGCCGGTGGAATGACGCTTTCATGAGTTCATCGGCGCGTACAATTTCCTTCTCAAACTCGGCGACCTGCGCATCCCCATACTGGGCGCGTGCGAACTCAACCTCCTGGCGTGAACGCACCAGCGTATTATCGGCCTGTACAAGGGAAGCACCCGCTCGGGTTTGCAACTCCTCAATCGTGGCTTGCGGTACCGTGGGGTACCCGTATTTATTAACCCCGCTTTTCTTAGCCTCAGCCGACTTTTTGCGGCGGCGGTACAGGTATGTTCCGCCAACAGCCGCAACACTTGCCGTACCGACTGCAACGGCGCCAACCACCACACCAGAGCCACCGGACTTCTGCGCATCAATACCCTCAACAGCCGCTGCAGCTGCACCCTTGTAATCACCACTTTGCAGCTTGGGTTTCACATAGTCCTGATACACCTTCGATTGCTGCTCAGAAGAAAGAGTCTTCTCACTGCCGGCAATAAAGTACGCCTGCCGCGATTCTGTAGCTATTACCAGCACCGCATCAGCCGATCCCCAATTATTCTTCTTCGCGAGCGCCTTTGCCCATTCACTAGACGATGAAGGGTTCTCAAACTTATTAATAGTGACAACGTGCAGATCGACCTTATGGTTTTTTGAAAGGTCAGAGATTTTCTTCTTCAAATCGGCAGTATCACCCAGCACCGAAGTGTTATCAAGCACCGTTGTACCGGTGATGCTCATAGGCTCCTGCGCCCAAGCAGATGGGAGAACGAACGAGGACCCGCCAAGAGGGGCAGCCACCGGCAGCACGGTTGCACCAAAGGCTAAGGCGCCTACACATAGGACGCGGCGGAGGCACACACGGGGTGAGAAAGCAGCCGGTCGAGTACTCGTATTCTGCTCAGACAGTATCGTCAAAGGAGGGCCCCTTCCTGGTACCTTACGCTCCCGTATAAACATAGCGCGAGAACAACGGCACGCACTGTGCGCGCCTTCTTCCCATCTTACCGGCCTAATACAAATAGTCACTGCCTGCGGGTGTTCACCAAGACGGCTCTGAGGGAACTCCCAGCTACGGTTTAACCGTTCATCTATAGTGGTATGCCCCCACAATAGGAAAGGGGCTAGATATCCTCGCAAGACCCTTAACCGCCAGTATGTGGGTAGTGAGGATACGAACGGTTCGTACCGGGTGACTTCTATGTTTCACTGTTTTGATGCGGGTCGGAAGCTGAAGCCGGTGGAATGCCGTGGGGCATCTTCTCAGCGTGGGTTTGTGATAGGAGAAGGTCGTGTTTTTTCTGTCGCCTGAGAAGAAAGATAACCGTAATAACAACGGCGATCATGACTACAGCCGCAATCACTATAAGTACGATAATAAGTACCTGAACCGTATTGTTGCCGTTGGTAAAATCATTGGCTTCTGCAGTTACCGAATCAGGGATTTCGCTATCGCTTTGCAGCCCCTGAAAGTTCCATAGCAAACTTGCGAATTGACGTCCTGCGCTACCGTAGTAGCCTTCGCCTACATGGAACCGTATAGCGAGTTCAGGGTTAGGGCTGTTACGGATATCGGTGTTGTTTTGCACATATAGTAAGTCTGCGCCTTTGTCTGTGAGGAATGCTTGGTCATTACTGGCAATACCACCGCGTTGCTGAGAAGAATCAATCACAAGCACAACAGAGGGCGTTGGGGCATGGTTATGCGAGAGGAATTCTTTGCCCCACTGCTGCGGAGTAAGAGAATCAGTGCCGTTAACAACCACCATAAAGATGCTGTATTCCTTACCGCTGGAGGCACCTTTTGCGTGTAGGTTATTAGCCCTGGCCAGTTGTTGTGTGAGTTCGTTTTTAAGCCCTGACGCAAGGTTATCAAGCGCCCCGCTTTTATCTATTACGGGACGTTTCGGATCAAGAGATGCGTTGAACACCGGTTGTGCCTGCGCCGTAGAAACGCCAAAACCAGACACGAAAAGCCCGGCACATAGTGTTATTGCCACTACTACGGCGGCTAGAGTTTTATGGGCAAGATTTCTCATACGATGCTCCAATATAAGATTATTTAGTATCTATCGGTGTTTATATGATATGCGGGAACGCTGGAAAATCTGCTGCGGCACGCGGCGAAAAAACGTAAAATATAGCGTGGTAGGCGCTTCCGGCATATGCCCTTAATGACACCTGTGCATCAAGGGTGTAAGAAATGAAAGGTAAACACCCTATGGTTCACAGGTAGTTCCCAGCAAACTCCGGGCGGCTTTATAGTAATTCTTCCGTTTTCGTGCAGAACGGCCCATTACTCTTGAGAAGGACAAGCGCTCGCGAACAACGACGCTACCGCGAGGCAACCCCCGCAACGGCTTCACGCTCGAAACATAAATGATAGAAACCTTACATGACGAAAGAGGAAACACCCATGACCCAGCCCGGTTGGAACCAGAGCTATGGCGGCCAGCAAAGTGGCTATAACGGTGCGCAGTACCCGCCTCAATACAGCAACCAACAGTACGGGCAGAGCCGTGGCTATTCTCAAAACCAGCAGCAGTATGCTTACGCGCAAAACCAACCGGGTTCGGGTAATAACACGAACGAGTACCCCAAGAATGAGCGCCCCGGTTCTGAGCCGAGTGAACCCAAAAAACACAGTACTGGTGTGGTCCTTACCGCGGCTCTATTGGCATCTCTTGTAGGCGCTGGCGTAGGCGCGGGGGTTGGGGGCGGTATTGCTGCCTCAAACAGTGGCGGATCTGGCGCCGTCAGCTCCAGCGCGTCCAAAAGTTCCGGCACTACAAGCAGCAGTAACCTGAACTCCACAGACCCGACGGTAATCACTGAAACCGCCAAAAAGGTGCTTCCCTCAACTGTGACTGTGGGCGTAAAAGTCGGCAGTGGCTCAGGCACCGGTAGCGGCGAAATTCTAGATACTAACGGGCATATCCTCACTAACAATCACGTGGTTACTGATGACTCCACAAAAGCTGATCAGGTGGAGGTGCGGCTGCACGACGGTACAGTTCGCGCGGCGAAGATTGTGGGAACCGACCCGGCATCTGACCTTGCGGTCGTTAAGATTGACCCCAAGGGGCTTGAGTTAACCCCCATTACCTTCGGCGACTCATCCAAACTTGTTCCCGGTGACCAGGTGGTCGCGCTCGGTTCCCCCTATGACCACCGTGACAGTGTGACGGTTGGGGTGGTCGCCAGTGCCTCCCGCGTGTCGCCCGCAGATAATAAGAAAACCGCGTATATCCCCATGATCCAAAGCGACGCCGAGATTAACCACGGCAACTCGGGTGGCCCCCTTGTGAACACCCGCGGGGAGCTGGTCGGTATTAACACACAGGGGTACCGCAGCACCGATGGTGGTGCGGCAGCCGGTATGTCGTTCTCCGTCACCTCGAACTATGCAAAACGTATCTCTGACGAGATTATTGCCAAAGGAAAAGCGTCCCACGGGTACCTAGGGGCGAGTGTGAAAACCACCGGCGCCACCACCGACAACGGCAAGTCAAAGCTGTTCGAAGGCGGTGTGGAACTCACCGATATCTCTAGCGGAAGCCCCGCTGATAAGGCCGGGCTGAAGAAGGGGGATGTGGTAGTTGAAGTAGACGGGCACCGTATTGAAGCTGACGAAGAGCTCAACGGTACTGTGCGTTCCATGGCCCCGAATACAAAAGCCACCTTTAAGGTGCAACGAGGCTCAGAAGTCAAAGAAATTCAGGTGACCCTGGGTGACTCAGACTCAAAATAGCATCAAGCCCTAACTAACGTACCGGAACGGGGTGGGATATCCGCAATTGTCGCGGATACCCCACCCCGTTCCGGTACGCTCCCGCCAAGAACATGCGTCACTGGTTGTGTCGGGTTACCGCACGGAAGAGGTGCCATCGTTCCCGCTAAACGGTAGAATATAGCCAAACCTAACTAAACCCCACAAACGCGCTGCACACACATAAGGCGCAGGAGGATGAGCGTGAGCGAAAACGCATATCGCATCGCCGTACTGACCAAGTACGTGCCAGACACCCAATTTGAGCAAAAACTTGACGATACTTTGCGGGTAGACCGCAGCGAATCAGTGATGAGTGAGCTTGACGAATACGCTGTAGAAGCCGCCATGCAGATTGTCGAAGCGGAAGATACCGATGCAGCGAATTCTGCAGTTATCGCCTTTACGTTAGGCGCAGCAGATGCCTCTAAGGGGCTGCGCCGTGCGCTGCAGCTGGGTGCACACGAAGGCGTACACATTCTCGACGATGCTTTCGCAGGGGCTGATGCTCTGGCGACCTCACGCATCATAGCCGCTGCGCTCTCCACCTACGAGCAGGAACACGGCACCTTCGACCTGATTCTGACGGGTATGGCATCAACCGAAGGTGAGACTTCGCTGGTGCCCGTTCAGGTGAGCGAACTTTTGGGGCGCACCGGAATCTCTCAGGTAGCGTCGCTGAGTATTGCGGGCCGAACTGTTAGGGCACGCCGGGATCTGGATACTCGCTCGCAGCATTGTGAAACTGAATTGCCAGCTTTAATTTCGGTGACCGACCAGGTGAACACTCCGCGATACCCCAACTTTAAGGCGCTGATGGCAGCAAAAAAGAAGCCTATTACAACCGTGAACGCAGCGGATATTGCGGATGAGCTTGCTAAGTTCGGCGGCAGCGCATCGGCCGTTACCGTGACCGAAGCGCTGGCGCGGGAGGAACGCACTGCAGGTGAAACTATCGTGGATGAAGGCGACGGCGGCATACAGCTGGTCGAATTCTTGGCATCCCGAAACCTCATTTAACCAGTACAGGAGATAACGATGACGACTGCATACCGTGTGCTGGTTATAAGCGGCACAACGAATTTTGCGACCGAACCCAGCGGTGTGGACCGAGAACTTTTAGCGTTGGCACGACTGCGCGCCGGTATTGGACAGGGCGGAACACAGCTGGGAGTATTGACATTCGCCCAAGGCTCCGCCGATATTGCCCAGTTTTACGCTGAACAGGGTGCGGCACGTGTCTTTGCCCCAGCGCAGTCTTTGACAGATGCGTTGCCTGCTGCCCGCGTGGAACTCGTCGTACAGGCTATTACTGAGTTTGGTCCTGATGTGGTTCTTGCCCCGCATGATATTGACTCGATTGAGCTTCTGGGGCGCGTGGCCGTGCGCCTCGGGAATTCCGAGGCGGGATCTCGTCCCGTAGGCGTTGTGACGGGCGCTCATGACGTGGATGATGCGCTCAATATTCGTAAGAATGTTTTGGCTGGCGAGTACGACAGCACCGTGCGGGTTGAAGGTCTGCCGTTGGTAACCCTACGCCCCAACTCGGTAGATACGGCGGAGGTGCCCGCTGCGATGGGGGAGGGTGTACTCACCACCTATACTCTGTCCGGATACGATACGGTGCGCATCACCGAAATAACCGAGAAGCCTACATCTGCTCGCCCCAACCTTGAAGAAGCAGCTACCGTTGTGGCGGCTGGCCGCGGTATCGGCGGCAAGTTAGCCCCCATTGAGGATCTGGCGGATGCGCTCGGTGCCGCGATCGGCTCGACCCGCGCCGTCACAGACGCAGGCTGGCTGGACCACTCTACTCAGATTGGGCAAACCGGCAAGAGCGTTTCTCCCGAACTATACGTTTCCGTGGGTATTTCGGGGGCTCTCCAGCAGAAGGTTGGCATGGATACTTCAAAGACCATTGTCGCCATTAACAAGGACGCGGACGCGCCCATATTCGAGATTGCCGACTTCGGTGTCGTCGGGGATCTTTTCACTGTCATCCCGCAGGCGGTGCAGGAAATCCACAAACGGAAACAGAAATAACGCGCGTGAGCCCGGCGTAAGCGGGTGGAGCTGGTGTGTGTCAGCCCCGCCCGCTAACAACGGAACGGGCTAAATTTTTCCGCCTGCAAAACCGTGCTGGCGCCATGCCTCAAACACCGCAATGGAGGCGGAATTCGCCAAGTTAAGGGAGCGGCGCCCCGGAACCATGGGGATTTTTACACGTTCCGTAATGTGCTCATCCTGCTGTACTTTCTCGGGCAAACCCACCGACTCGGGACCGAACATGAACACGTCACCGGGGCGGTACGCAATATCCGCATATGAGGTAGCCGCCGTGGTCGTAAACGCGAAAACCCTCGCCGGTGCCAGTGCATCCCACGCATCCTCAAGGGTTTTATGAACCGTTACCACCGCCAAATCGTGATAATCCAGTCCCGCACGGCGCAGATGCGCATCCTCAAACGTGAAACCTAGCGGCTCCACCAAGTGCAGCTGAGCACCCGTAATAGCAGCTAAACGTATAGCATTGCCCGTATTGCCCGGGATTTCCGGCGTATAAAACAGAATCTTAAACACGCCCCTAGTGTAACGCGTGCACCCTGGCTGCTCAGCCCACGGCAAACCAGCCCCGTACCCCACGCCCAATAATGCAACGGCGGCTAGAATAGGGAAATACACAACCCACAGGAGCACCATGACCGCTAACCGCGTGTACCTCGACCACGCTGCCACCACCGATATACTGCCCGCCGCCATTGATGCGATGGTGCAGCAGATGCGCACCGGCGGCAACCCCTCATCCCTGCATGCCATCGGGCGTGAGGCTCGGGCCGCTGTCGAATACGCGCGTGAACGCATCGCCCAAGCTATCGGCTGCGACGCGGCTGAAGTGATATTCACCTCCGGCGGCACCGAAGCCGATAACCTCGCTGTCAAAGGCATGTACTGGAAACGTCACAGCGCCGATCCCGCGCGCCGTCGTATCCTCGTCTCCAGTATTGAGCACCACGCCGTTGAAGAAACCTGCGAATGGTTAGAGACACACCAGGGCGCGGTTATTGAGTGGATACCCGTTGATGCGCAAGGGCTCGTGCACCCCGACACTGTACGTGAACTCATCGCCAAAAACCCCGCGGATGTTGCACTCGTGACCGTCATGTGGGCGAACAATGAGGTGGGTACCATCCAGCCTATTGCTGAGATTGCCCAGCTTGCCGCCGAATACGGCATTCCCATGCACTCTGATGCGGTGCAGGCATTCGGTGCGGTACCCGTGAACTTCCGAGAGTCACAGGTGACAACCTTAGCCATTTCGGGGCATAAAATTGGTGGGCCTATGGGGGTGGGAGCCCTCATCGCCACCCGCTCAGCAGATATGACGCCCGTCCTGCACGGCGGAGGTCAGGAACGTTCAGTGCGTTCAGGCACCATCGACGCCCCCGCCATTGCAGGTTTTGCCGAGGCAGCCGCGCACGTCACAGAGAACCTGGCGGAAGAGACCCAACGTATCGCAACCCTACGCAACGAACTGGTACAGAGCGTCCGAGCGCTCATCCCGCAAGCACATTTGAGCGGGATAGACCCGCTGACAGAAACATCCCCCGGGCAGAAACGACTCCCCGGAAACGCACATTTCACCTTCGAAGGTGCCGAAGGGGACACCATACTATTTCTTCTCGATATGCAGGGTATTGCTGCCTCCACCGGGTCTGCCTGCAACGCGGGAGTCACCCGCCCCTCCCACGTACTATTAGCTATGGGCATGGACGAAGACACCGCCCGGGGCGCACAACGTTTCACCCTGGGTCACACCAGTACTGGCGAAGACCTCGCCCGACTACTGGCGGCCCTACCCGATGCTTACACGCAGGCGGCTAAAGCGGGGCTCTCCTCCCAACTGCCTGATGCCTCCCGATGGTACGGGTAGGCGCCCCTTGGTAGAGCCCAAGGCTGGTACCCAGTGTAGAATCAGAGTTTACGCGCCAGCCGCAACCGTAGCACGGTACACCCCATAACACCTAAGACACCCAAACCACAGCCCGGTTACCCCGAATACCACCAGCAGAAACGCGTAAAGGATTGAACATGAAGATTTTGGCAGCTATGAGCGGCGGCGTAGACTCAGCCGTAGCCGCTGCGCGCGCCGTCGATGCAGGCCACGAGGTGGTCGGCGTTCACCTGGCGCTTTCCCGCATGCCTGGAACGCTCCGCACCGGCTCCCGTGGGTGCTGCACCCTTGAAGATTCCATGGATGCCCGTCGCGTGTGCGCGCAGCTGGGCATCCCCTTCTTCGTGTGGGACTTCTCAGAACGCTTCAAAGAAGACGTGGTTGATGACTTCATCGCTGAATATGAGGCTGGACGCACCCCCAACCCGTGCATGCGGTGTAACGAAAAAATAAAATTTGCCGCCCTCCTTGAAAAAGCGGTTTCGCTAGGGTTCGACGCCGTCGTTACTGGGCACTACGCCCGAGTTATCACCAACGACGACGGCAACCGTGAACTGCACCGCGCCGCCGACTGGGCAAAAGACCAGTCCTACGTTTTGGGGGTGCTGACCCACGAGCAGCTCAAGCACGCCTGGTTCCCCCTCGCTACCACCCCCTCTAAGGCCGAGGTGCGTGAAGAAGCGGCTCGCCGCGGTTTCTCCGTCGCCAAGAAGCCTGACTCCTATGACATCTGCTTCATCCCCGAAGGTGACACCCGCGCCTGGCTGGGTGAGCACATCCAGATGCGCCCTGGCCTCATTAAAGACACCTCCGGCACTGTGCTGGGGGAGCACCCCGGCGCGCAGGCATACACGGTAGGGCAGCGCAAAGGTCTCGCCCTTGGCACACCCGCCCCCGACGGCAAACCCCGTTTTGTCCTCGAAATCCGTCCCAAAACGAACGAGGTAATCGTTGGCTCCCGGGAGCTTCTGGCGGTGGACGAGATTCGCGGTATCCGAGCCACCTGGGCGGGCGTACCCGTAGCAGAAGCAGCCGAGTTTATGCGGCAAGATCCCAAGCTTGGGACCTGCAGCGCCACATTTGAGGTGACCGCACAGGTACGCGCCCACGCCGACCCTGTGCGGGGTACCGCCCACCTGCAGTGGGTGGAAAATACCGATGAGAACGCCGAAGTCCAGCTACGCCTAGAAACTGTGGTGCGCCTTAAAGATGGGCTGAGCGGGGTGGCCCCCGGGCAGACGATGGTGCTCTACCAAGGCACCCGCGTGCTTGGGCAGTCCACCATCGCCCGCGCCTACTCCCTAGCCCGTGAAGATATCCGCCAGACCGCCGCATAAAACGCGGCTGCACCGTTAGGAGCGACCATGAGCACCGCAGAATTCGACCCGAACGCCACCTCCATGGGGGAGGAAGTGGCGCCAGAGGTATACGAAGAACTATTTGCCATGCGCCGCTCCATCGACAACTTCGATGCTGCCCTTGTGCATATTCTCGCTGAACGGTTCCGCGCCACCCAGCGGGTGGGCGTCCTCAAGGCTAAACATAACCTGCCCGCCGGAGACGCCGGGCGTGAAGAAGCCCAGATCGGGCGTCTGCGTGCCATGGCCAAGGAATCCAGCCTTGACCCCGAATTTGCCGAAAAATTCTTGAACTTTATCATCTCCGAGGTGATCCGCCACCATGAGCGCATCGCCATTGAACACAACGACAAAGACCTGCCCAGCGGGGGCGGAGAGTAGTGTCGACACCGGGCCCCACCTGCCGTATCCCGCAACGAGCTGAACCACCCGCACGGTTACTGCTGCCAGGGGAGTACCGCGCCCCCGAAGCCACACAAGAAAACGCCTGGGACGTTGCCAACAGCGGCCAACATACCTTCGTACAGGCCAGCGGCCTGGGGCCTTTCCCAACAGCGGATATGGTGGATGCCCTGCACCGGGTACGTGGTGAACTGGGAGATCCCCACCTGCCGTTCCTGCCCGAGCTGCCGCATCGCGGCTGGCGTGCCACCACCCTGGCGCGAACTATCGCAACATTCGATGGGCTCCACGCGGAAGGGGCATCCTACGGGTGGAGACTGATGCACACCGGCACAGCAAGTCGTGAATCTGCGCTCGCTTACGCCACCTACGAGTCGGATATTAATGCGCTCGCCGATGTGGTGGGCCAAGAAAACAGCCGTGGCGGGCGCTCAAACGGTAACGCCAGTGGCGGGGAACCCATATTTAAGATTCAGCTCACCGGCGTTTATACCCTTGCCGCAAGCATTTATCTCCCCAGCGGTGAACGCGCCATTAGCGACCCCGGAGCCACCCGGGACATACGCGAAAGCCTGCTCGCCGGTTTGTGTGAACGGTTGGAAACTCTGCGGCAGGCACTCGATACCCCGGATGGACGTATTACGGTGCAGCTTAACGAGCCTGACCTGCACCGCATTATTGCAGGGTCTATCCCCACCGTGAGCGGGTTTCGGCGTATCCGCTCCATACCCGCCCCGACGGTTATGGAGGGGCTGCGGGCTTGCGCCGAGGCGATCACGGACTGTGGGGCATCACCGGTGCTTAATCTGCTGGGGAACACCATTAATGGTTCGCATATCCCGGCTGCGGCAGGGCTGAAGGGCCTCAACCTGCTGGAGCTGGTGCAAACTATCGGCGGTGAAGATACCCCTGCCGCGCTTATGATTGATCCGGATGCTGTCTCTGACACCACCATGCTGGTGCCGCCGCTGAGCGACCCGCGCCGTTTTGAAATAGTCGCTGCCCTCATTGATGCTGGCGCCCGCGTGTGGCTGCCTGCTATTGGCGACACCCCGGTGCCGCATCAGGTGCGTGCATTCTGGCGTGTCTGGGGCGAGCTGGGCTTAGGCGGATCCCAGCTTGCGCATGTGGTTCTCACCGAACGGGCTGAAACAGCGGGCAACCTTTCACGGGACGTGGCAGAGGCAACCGCCGCCATGGCCCGCACCGCCGAAGCCGCTCAGGCTCTTGCCGAGCTTTCTGGCTGAAAATAGTTGTGCGAGGGGGTAAAAATCGCCTATATTGCGAAGAGGCCCCCCAATCAAGCTACGATAGATTGGTACACCAAGCACATTCGCAGGAGGAAGCCGTGACTGTTTCAACACCCACCATCCTGGTTGTTGATGATGATGATGCGCTTGCCGAGATGATCGGCATCGTACTAGCCCAGGAAGGGTATAACGCCCAGTTCTGCGAAAACGGGGCCCGCGCCTTTGAAGTGTTTATGCGGTACAGCCCCGACTTGGTGCTTCTTGATTTGATGCTCCCCGGTAAGAACGGTATTGAGGTGTGTGAACAGATTCGTGCCTCATCTAATGTGCCGATTATTATGCTCACCGCCAAGAGCGATACCGAGGACGTGGTGAAGGGACTTGAAGCTGGCGCCGACGACTATATCGCCAAGCCCTTCAAACATATTGAGCTGCTGGCACGTATCCGTACCCGTTTGCGTCCGCGTGAGAGCCGCCAGCTGGTGGTTCGTATCGGGGATACGGTGATGGACATGGACGGGCGTACCGTCACCTACAATGGCACTGAGATCCCCATGACGCCGCTTGAATTCGATCTGTTGGCTGCGCTGGTGCGCCGCCCCGGTCAGGCACTGTCCCGCCAGGAGCTGCTGGAGATCGTGTGGGGCTACAGCGACGTGAGCGACTCTTTGGTGAACGTGCATGTGCAGCGTCTGCGCGCTAAGTTCTCTGAACTGGGAGCGCAGCAGGTGATTCAGACCGTGCGCGGGGTGGGGTATAAGGTTCCTCTCGATAGCGTCGGGTCGGTCTCAACCACCTCATCTTTGCCGACTGTACCGGCGGCGGGGTCGCCCCAGGCTGGAAGTAACCAGTAGAGATGAGCGTCTACACCACGAACGCCGAAGCGCCCCCGCATCAACCGCAGGGGAACACCGGCGAGGCTGCGTCGTTACCTTACGAGCAGCAGCATACCGGTGAGAAGAAGAAAAAGAAACGGCGGCGAGTCTCACCGATACGGGCCATGCGTAACCTGTGGGAACGGTCCCTGCAGTTTCGCAGCCTCAGCAGTGCGGGCATCCTCATGATTATGGCGTTTATTCTGGTGGGTTCCTCCCTGTCGAACCAGATCGCAACTTCTCTTTTTGAAAATAAGAAAACCCAGGCTCTTGAGGAGTCCAATAAGGGTTTTGTGAATGTGCAGAGTGTGCTGGATTCTTCAGAGGCCCGCAGCGATAGCGAGATTAACCGCGATGTGCGCCGCTACCTGCCCCTGATGGATGCTGGCGGCGACGATAAACGCCAGTGGATTCTGCTGCCGCTCAACGGCCAGACGAAACGTGGTTTCGTGCCGGAACAAAGTAGCGATAGCGCGTTGACTTCCTCTGCAATTCCGGCCTCGCTGCGGGACACGGTGCGGGATAATCAGGGTATTTACTGGCAGACTGAGAATGTGACGGTGGGGGACCAGACCTACCCGGCACTGATTGTGGGAACCAGTATTACCATTCCGCAGAACCCTAATTATGGGTTGTTTGCCGTGTATGATCTGCGGGATTCGGCGAACACGATTACCCACATTAATTTCGTATTGAGCATCGGCTTTATTGCGTTGTTGCTGGTGGTGTTGAGCATTGTGTGGGTTGTGACCCGCATGGTGGTGCGCCCCATTACCCAGACCGCGATTACCTCGGAGAAACTTGCCGCTGGGGATCTTGACCAGCGGGTGAGTGTTGACGGTAAACACCAGGCGGCTCGATTAGGTATTTCGTTTAATAAGATGGCTGATAGTTTGCAGCAGCAGATTGTGCAGCTTGAGCGGCTATCGACTTTGCAGCAGCGGTTTGTGTCAGACGTTTCTCATGAGCTGCGCACCCCACTGTCTACCGTGAAGCTAAGTACCGAGCTGCTGTATGATGGGCGGGAGAATTTCACGCCCGTGCAGAGCCGAAGTGTGGAGCTGCTGCATAATCAGGTGGGACGGTTCCAGGATTTGTTGGCTGACCTGCTCGAAATTTCCCGATTTGATGCCGGTAGCGCCCTGCCGAATATCGATACGCATGACTTTATGCGTATTCTGGTGGATGTGCTTGAGGAGGCCCTGCCGCACCTTGAACGCACGGGCACTAAACTTAATATTCACACTAGTCAGCAGCAGATTATGGTGGATGTGGACCGGGTGCGTATTGAGCGTGTGCTCCGCAACCTGCTGTTTAACGCTATTGAGCACGGCGAGTCGAAGCCCATTGACGTATATATTGCCACCAGCGAGACGGCGTTGGGCGTCACCGTCCGTGACCATGGTATTGGTTTGAGCGATGAAGAGGCGACGCAGGTATTTAACCGTTTCTGGCGTGCCGATACTTCCCGGAAACGTACCCTGGGCGGTACGGGCTTGGGCCTGTCGATCACTGCCGAAGATGTGCGCCTGCACAGCGGCACCATTGAGGCGTGGGGTATTAAGGGCCGCGGTGCAAGTTTCCGGCTGACCCTGCCGCTGGTGCACGGGCAGCAGATGGGGCCCTCCCCGGTGCTTCTGACCGGTGAGCCCGAGTACATGCCTGTTAGGGGCGCGATGGCAGGGAATACGTTACCTGCTGCTTCTCGCCCTGCTGCGGAGGAATCCGAACAACCTTTTAACCCGCCTGTTCAGTGAGTGATGGAGTGCCCTGAATGAATCAACAGAACATTTCTGCCGTCACCGGCATTGTCTCCAGCTCAACTAGCCGTCGTCGTTTCCTGGGGGTGGGTGCTGCTGCGGCGGCTACCGTGCTTCTGGGTGCCTGCGCGGGTATCCCAACCTCTAAAAATGTGCACCGGTACAGCGATAAGCTGGAGGTGCGGGAAAATAAGAACCAAGCGATTCATGCGGTCGGACCGCAGGAAGACGCACCCCCGGAGGCCATTATTGAAGGGTTTATTCACGCCGGGGTGGATAGTGCCGATAACTATGCGGTTGCGCGGCAGTTTCTGACCTCAGACTTTAAAGGCAAGTGGAACCCGACTACAACGACCAGGGTGTACCGTAATACCGCCCAGGTGAGCGCCGATGAGTCGTCTTCAGGGGTGTATCGAGCACGTTTTCAGCAGACTACTTTGGTGAGTGAACAGGGCCTGACCAGTAGCTTTGCCGAGACACTAGAAACTTTTGATTTTAAGCTCCGTCAGATTGAGGGGCAGTGGCGTATTGAAGCCTGCCCCGACGGGTTATGGCTTGATAGCGTTGAATTTGACCGGGTGTTCAGCCCCTACCGCCTGTATTTTTATAATTCAATGTACACCCATGCGGTGCCCGATATCCGCTGGTTCGCGCACCGTGATGGGCAGTTGGGGATTCTGCTGCAGACGGTAATGGGTGGGCCCGCATCGTATTTGAAGGAGGTAACGGCTTCCACCCTCGTGGAGGGCATGAGTTTGGAGCGTGCTGAAGTTTCTGACCGGGACGCAAAAATACACATTAACGGCCCGGTGCTCAATGCTGTTACCCGTGCCCGGCTGCGCCAGCAGGTGGGGTATGTACTGAGCAATTTCTCGTCTGTTAATAAGTTTGAGCTAACCTATAACGGATCGGTGGTGGGCGAGGACGCCCCAACTGGTTTTCAGGAGGCCCCCATGAGCCCTGAGATCAGTAAGCGTGTTGTGGGTCTTGAAGATGGGAAGCTGGTAATCCGTGAGGATTATCTGAGCCAGCAGCCAGAGACAACTGGTACTGAGTCGGTGACTGATGCCTCGGATCCTGCGATTAACTATGATGGTACGGCGCTCGCTTGTCTGGGGGATACAGGCCGCAGCCTGTATTTCTTCTCGGGCGGTAAGGGGCAGTACCTGGTGAAAAATAAGAAGATGACTGCCCCCAGTTTCGATTCGTTTGGCTGGTTGTGGGTGGCTGAAAGTGACGGGGCTGTACGGGCTTATAACGCAGCGTCAACGAATGAGAAGGAGCGATCTAAGGGCATTGAGATTCCGGTATCATGGCGGAGCGGGATGACCTTTAGCAGCCTGCGGATCTCGCACGATGGTGCCCGCGTGGTGGTGGTTGGTACTCGTGATGGTACGGCGGCTGTGGTGATGTCGGGTGTTGTCCGTGACAGTTCGGGAACCCCGAAAGGCTTTACGGAGCCGGTGCGGGTGACCTCATCAATTACTCCGCGTACAGCCGTGTGGGCCGGTGAGCAGAATCTTGTGGTGGTCAACGATAAAACTGGGGAGTCTGAGGTGACGACTCTCAGCGGTGAGGAGACAAAATTTGATCGTCTCGACGGGGTGAAATCGGTCTCGGCTGCTGGGAATACCAGCAATATGCTGGCGCATCGCTCTGACGGGTCATGCTATGTGCTGGAGGAGCGCGGCTGGAACCGTCTGAATACGTCTACACGTGAGATGTCATTCGCGGGGTAAACCGTGAGCCAGAGTGTGGGTGGCAGCGGGACGCCCCAACGTAAAAGGGCGAATGCGGCAACGGGAGCGTTGAACAGCGCCTACGCCCTGTGGGAGTTGCTTTTTCCTGCGACCTGCGCCTGTTGCGGTGTTGGGGGCACAGCTCTTCTGCGGAGAGGCGATGCTTTGAAGCAGCCGCAGAAAGCGGGGGTTGTGCCACAGCGCAGCGGGCTGTGTACTGACTGTTCGTCTCGTGTGCAGGAGCGGCTTGCGCAGCCGTATCAGCCGTTGGTGCAGTATCGGCTCCCACCTGTCCTGACGGCAGGTAGTTATGAGGCTGAGGTGACGCGTACTATCTTGGCGTTTAAGAACGCTGGTCGGCTTGATACTCTTGCAGAGTTGGGCGAACCGTTGGCGGCAGTAGTGGAGGCGCACCTTTGGGCTGCTTATCGTACCGGGCTGATAGCTCCGGGGGATACACTGCACTTGGTTCCCGCCCCGTCGTCGCCTGCGAGCGTGCGTCGCCGCGGTTATTCTCCGGCGCGGGAGTTAGCGGATGAGGCGGCTCGCCGGGTCCGGGCTCGGTCTCTGGCGCGTCGTTTGGGGGTGCGGGTGTCGGTTGCCCCGGTGCTGCGGGTGCGCGCTTCATGGGCTTCTTTCGCTGGTGCTGGTTCTTCGGGTGGGCAGAAGGGACTGAGCGCTTCAGAGCGTGCTCGTCGAATGCGGGGAATGATGCGTGTCTCGGGTGCGGCCCCTGCAGGAATGCTGTGTTTGGTGTGTGATGATGTGTTGACTACTGGGGCCACTGCTGTCGAGGCGGTACGCGCGTTACGCCAGGCGGGTATACTCCCGTTGGGGGTGGCTACGCTTGCCTCTGTACCCTTGAAAACACAGGGTGATGAGCTAGTCACATAGCCTAACCTGAGCGGTACGTGTGAGTTTTTTCTTTCTCTAAAATATTCGGTGGTGTCCGGTGACATGCACCATAAATCTGTACTAAAATGGGGGCAAGGAACCTCAAAGACGGGTTCCCGGTGCCGAACCCAACCGGGTGCGGTACAAAGCCCCCAAACCGGAGGGAAAGTATCGTGGAAGTCAACATCTACGGACGCAACATCAAAGTTTCGGAACGTCTGCACGATTATGTCGAAGACAAGGTGCAAAAGTTCGAAAAGCTCGGTGATAATGTCAGCGATATTGACGTAAAGTTCACCAAGGATGGCCATCTCGGCGGCAATGTTATTCGTGTTGAAATTACTGTGATTGGGCGCGGTCCGGTGCTTCGCGCTGAGTCTCAAGGTCCCGATAAGTTCGCGGTCTTCGATGAAACCTACGGCAAGCTTTTGGAGCGTCTGCGTCGTGCACGGGATCGTCGTAAGCTTCGTAAGCATGGCGGCAAGCATCCTGTATCCGTTGCGGATGCTACTGGCTCGATACCGGTGGTGGGTAAGACCGCTATTACCGAGATCCTGCTTCCGGATGTTCCTGTTGAAGAGGCGGCTTTCGACACTACCGAGGTGACGCTCAGTGATGAGGCAGCTTCACCCCTTGAGATCCGTCATAAGAGCTTCCCGGGCGAGCGTCTGAGCCCGGCGGAGGCTGTGGATCATATGGAATTGGTGGGTCACGACTTCTACCTTTACATTGACAAGGAGACCGGAGCCCCGGCAGCGGCATACCGCCGTAAGGGTTGGAGCTACGGCATTATTACCCTGACCGATGAGTAAGCAGGGGTTTTAGAGTTCGTTGCGCTCGGGGCGGGTTTTCCCACCCCGAGCTTTTTCTATGGTGCGGGTAACATCCGGTGCGGGATTTCGTGCGCTCTACGAATAATATTGACGTAGAATCCGTCATTTAGGTGGCTCTGCCCTACAATAGTTAGGAAAGCCTCAACCGGGGTTCGCTTTGGCGTGCCCGTTGGGGAGTACGTGATGATTACAAGGAGCAATGGGCAGTGGCATCTTTCCTGGAGAAAATCCTCCGCACCGGCGACAAGAAGATTCTGAAGCAATTGGAGGAGTACACCAAGGCGGTGAACTCACTTGAAGATAGCTTCGCTTCACTTACTGATGCCGAGCTACGCGCCGAAACCGATAGTTTCCGAGAGCGCCTGGAAGACGGTGAGTCTCTCGACATTCTGCTGCCGGAGGCTTTCGCTGTGGTGCGTGAAGCATCCAAACGTACCCTTGGTAAACGCCACTACGATGTTCAGATTATGGGTGGTGCCGCCCTGCACCTGGGGAATATTGCCGAGATGAAGACCGGTGAGGGGAAGACTCTTGTGGCGACCCTTCCCGCATATCTGAACGCTCTTTCAGGTAAGGGCGTGCACGTGGTGACGGTGAACGACTATCTTGCGGAGTACCAGGCAAACCTGATGGGCCGCGTGTACCGCTTCTTGGGCATGGAGTCCGGGGTTATTCTTTCTTCAATGGATTCTGAGGAGCGTCGTAAACAGTACGAGGCTGATATCACCTACGGCACGAACAACGAGTTCGGGTTCGACTATCTGCGCGATAATATGGCCTGGACGGCTGAGGAGCAGGTGCAGCGTGGGCATAACTTCGCGATTGTTGATGAGGTCGATTCGATCCTGATTGATGAGGCGCGTACCCCACTTATTATCTCTGGTCCGGCTGCGGGGGAAGCGAACCGATGGTACGCCGAGTTTGCCCGCATCGCTAAGACTACCCTGAAGAAGGGTGAAGACTATGAGGTGGACGAGAAGAAACGCACCGTCGGCATCCTTGAATCGGGTATTGATAAGGTTGAGGATCACCTAGGCGTGAAGAACCTGTACGAGTCGAAGAATACCCCGCTGATTGGTTTCTTGAATAACTCAATTAAGGCAAAAGAGCTGTTCACCAACGATAAGGACTATGTGGTGGTGGACGGTGAGGTGCTGATCGTGGATGAGCACACCGGCCGTATCCTGCCGGGCCGCCGCTATAACGACGGCATTCACCAGGCGATTGAGGCCAAAGAGGGCGTCGAGATTAAGCCCGAGAACCAGACAATGGCCACGGTGACCCTGCAGAACTACTTCCGCATGTACGATAAGCTCGCGGGCATGACCGGTACCGCAGAGACTGAGGCCGCCGAGTTCATGAGCACCTACGAACTGGGCGTGGTTGCTATCCCCACTAATAAGGGTGTGCACCGTATCGATAACCCGGATAAGGTGTACAAGGATGAGGTCGCCAAGTTCAACGCCGTGGTGCGGGACATTAAAGAGCGTCATAAGAAGGGCCAGCCAGTACTGGTGGGTACCACCAGTGTTGAGAAGTCGGAGTACCTCTCACGCCAGCTGTCGAAAGAAGGCGTGCGTCATGAGGTGCTGAACGCGAAAAATAATGAGCGCGAGGCGCATATCGTGGCACAGGCGGGCCGTAAGGGCGCGGTGACTGTGGCAACTAATATGGCCGGGCGTGGTACCGATATTATGCTTGGCGGCAACCCCGAGTTCGAGGCCGTTGAGAAGATGAGTCAGCTTGGGCTGGATCCGAACACAAACTCTGAGGCTTATGAGGCCCGCTGGCCGCAGGTGCTTGAAGAGTGCGAGCGGGCGGCTAAGAAAGAACATGATGAGGTGAAGAAGCTCGGCGGCTTGTATGTGCTGGGTACTGAGCGGCATGAATCCCGTCGTATCGACAACCAGCTACGCGGCCGTTCGGGCCGTCAGGGAGATCCGGGCGAGTCCCGTTTCTACCTGTCTTTGGCGGATGATCTGATGCGTCTGTTTAATACGACTGCGGCTACGCGCCTTATGTCTATGGCACCCGACGATTCGTCAATCGATTCAAAGATGGTTTCTCGCGCTATTGCTAATGCGCAGGCGAATGTTGAGGGCCGTAATGCTGAGCAGCGTAAGAACGTGCTCAAGTATGATGATGTGCTTAACCGCCAGCGTGAGGCTATTTATAAAGACCGCGCGCAGATTCTGCACGGGGATGATTTGAAGGATCAGATTTCCGGGTTCATTGATGAGGTAATTACCAGTGCCATTGATGCCCGTGTTGCCGAGGGGCACGCGGAAGACTGGGACTTTGAGGATCTGTGGGATGCACTGAAGACCATTTACCCCATTAGCCTGACTGTGGATGATATCGCTGAGGAAGCGGGGGACCGCACCCAGATCACCCGTGACCTGCTGGTGGAAGAAATCCTATCCGATGCTCACGTGACCTATTCGGAGCGTGAGGAGAGCGTTGGGGCAGAAGCGATGCGCGAAATTGAGCGCCGCGTGATGCTTTCGGTGATCGGCGAGCGTTGGCCCGAGCATCTGTACGAGATGGATTACCTGAAGGAAGGTATCGGGCTGCGCGCAATGGCCCAGCGTGACCCGCTGGTTGAATACCAGCGTGAAGGGTACGGTATGTATGAGGATATGCTGGGGGCCATCCGTGAGGAGACCGTCACTTATTTGTTCAATCTAGACTTGTCCAAGCAGCGCACTCAGGCTTCTGCCGTGCAGCTGCAGACCCCAAGCCGCCCGAAGTTCTTGCAGTATTCAGCACCTAGCGAGGATGGCGGCACGAGCGTTCGCGTGGTGAATAAAAAGTCGTAAGCTGAGTGCACCGCAACCTCTAAAGGGCTCCCGGAAAGGTATATCTTTCTGGGAGCCCTTTGGAGGTTTTCTAGCGGTATTCGACAGTGGTGATATGCCAGGTTGAATAACGTTCGATAACGCGCATTGCCATGGCACGCACTTTCACCCCGTCGTGCACTACAAGGGTGACTTCGTAGCCGCCTTTGGCATTATCAACTTTCTGCGCGCGGGAGCGCAGCACACGGGGGGTTGCGGTTCGTCGAGTCTGTGACCTCTGAGAGCGTATTGTCTGCCCGAGGGCCTGCAGCTCTGCGCAGCAGCTGGGGGAAAACCATTTACGGAATTGTTCAAGGGTACGGTGCCCTGCGAACATTTCAACAATCCCCAGGCACAGGCCCGAACAGAGTATCTCCACCGAGCGGGCTGCGGAATCTGAACGTTTGAGTGGGCGCCCAGTTCGCCGGGGTTTGCGGATTTTAACCCGTGCTGGCCGGTTGGCATCTGGGGTACCCATAATTTCTTGTGCATAGTCGGTGATAGGCAACAGGGTAAAGCCACTGGGAGCATAACGCAGGTTTGTGTGCGTGCTGGCCGTTGCATGGTGGTCTGCTGGGATGAGCGGGTTGTGTTCTGCATCGATCTTTTTGGCAGCGTGCATCTGTACCGCACGTGGTTTTTTCTCGGGCTGGATGGGTTGCCCAGCGGTCTGCCGATGACGGTCGTGGTGGAAGTTAGCGTAGAGAGTGCTCATTGGTTGTCTCCTTATCGGTGCAAAACATGCGGTCTGTTGTCAGTTTTATGAGGGCAATAGAATTCGCTGTCCTGGAAGAACTAAGTCTGGGTTATCCCCGATGGTGCTGCGATTATTGTGGTGTATACGTACTGTATACTCTAGTATAGTTGCGTTTGATGCATTAGGGCCTAGAATGCGTTGCGCAATATTCCACAAGCAATCCCCGCGAACCACCACGTATTCACTGCCTTGCTGAGCTGATGCTGGCTGTACATGTGGTGTTCCTGTTCCGCCACCAAAGAATGGGCTGAGTGTTGGGCCGGTTTGCTGCTTGGTGGGCGGGTAGAAGGGGGTGGGCTCCGTTCTCTCCACCGCCGCAGTGTTTACTGTGGTTGTGGTGGTGGCTGGCGTTCCGACAAGGGCTGGGGCGGATACGCTGACTGGTGCAGATTGGGGAGATAGGCTTGCCGTATCCGTTTGTTGGGCGGCTTGGGCTGGGGAAAGTACGGCTCCTAGTCCAAGGGAAATACCGCCCAGGGTAAGCACTGCATTGCGCATAAAACGGGGGAGTAGTAGTGTTCCGCGTTCATCACGATTAACTATCTGGGTAAGGCCCGAACGAATGCGGTACAGGTAGCGTATAGCGAATGCGCAGCTGAGGAGCCACCATCCAAGTACGGCAAGTGCCGCAATAAATGTGCAGTACAGGGCAGCACTGGCAATATTTTGGGTGGTAAAAAGTGTGCTGGTGAAGAGAGAGGACGCTCCGGTGCATACGGCAAGTACAGGGATGGACACGCTAAGAATAACCTCTGCATTAACCTTTGTGTGCCTTTGTATCACGACTATCCTCCAATCATATCGTTTGATGCTTTTTGATTCTATAACTACTATCCACTATAAAGAGGGTGTTTGTAAAGCTAATAGGTAATTTTTTATAGTTTATTTTTGTTTGATACCTTCGGAATGCCCTTGAAGGGGTTCCGTTGTTGCTAGATTGCGCTTTGACCCCCTGTGTCCTAGGCTCAGTACTATGCGATTTGAAAAAGTCTTCCGGGATCTTGAGGTACGTTTGGCAGCGGAGCGGGTTCGTGATTTGGAGCTGGATGCCCGCCAAACTGCGCGAAGCGCCTACTCATCCGTCACCATGGTTGAACGACTTTCGGCTCATTTGGGCGGGTCTATACGCATTTGTGGTGCCGACACTAGAGTTCGGGAAGGACTTTTGGAGTCTGTGGGGGATGGTTGGGTGCAGGTCAATGCTATGGGGGAGAGCGTTATATTGCCGCTGCAGGGCGTGCTGTGGTGGGAAGGTTCTGAGCTTGCATTGCGTGCGGATGTGCGCCAGAAGGTGTACCGTTTGACTCTGCCCTTGGCTTTACGTGCTTTGGCGACTTCGCGTGAACTCGTAAAGATCTACATGGCGCATGGTGGAGTTGTGTGTGAGGGTGTTATTGAACGTGTTGGTGCCGATTTTGTGGAGTTGAAGGTACTGACCGGTGGGGAATACCCACGTTCAGACTCTTGGCGGGGCGCACAAAAGGGCGTAAGGATTATCCCTACGCCCCTTATAGGTGCTGTGGTTGCCCGCAGCTAGAAGACTAATCAACCTTAACGCGGGTTGCGGACATCTTGCCGGAAGCGATAGCTTCCACAGTCTGTGAGTGGCGCTCGTCAATATATTCTTCAAAACGAGTGCGTTCAATGCGCCACTGATTACGGCCACCAATCTGAATGGCGGGTAGTTCTCCACTACGAACGAGCGCGCGCACCTGGCTAAGAGAAACCTGTAATTCATCTGCAACATCGCTCAAAGTGAGAAAACGAGGGGCAGTCATCGTAGGCATCCTTTCTGTGGTGAGTCCTACTTCTCTAGGGGTGGGCATTATTTTCAAGAGAAAATTCTGCTGTTCAATTTCAAGTATAGGCTAAAGGATTCTCTAACACCAGCATTTTACGGGGTATTACACCAAAATCCTGTTCTTAGAGGCTTTATGTATGCAGGCAATCCTTCGTCACCTCCGAGGTCTGAGAGGTGAATGAATATATATTACACTCCTTATAGGCCATTACTTGCTTTATGATACCACTTTATGCTGAGATAGAAGCCTATGCAGACTCACCAACTGCAAAAAACCACCTTTATATTCCCAGAGTCACGCCTGGGAATCCCCTGAAAGGCATAAACTTACCAATGCACAGAGATCTTCCGGTTAGTAACACTTCCGAACAGCGCGAGCCCTCAGCTCGTCTGCAGCGTCCCGGTATTAAAGATCCTAAGCTCCTGATGGGTATCCTGCTTATTCTGGTTTCCATAGTCGGTGTTATCGCAGTTATACAGCTCAATAACCACACCACACAGTATTATGCTGCTAAAAGTGATATCCATGTAGGCGATAAGATTACTTCCGACATGCTGACTCCGGTCGATGCCAATTTAGGCTCATCCTCAGAGCGATACATCACTTCTGAAGAGATCAATAAAGGCGATTTGATGGCAACCCGGTATATTGCCAGCGGTGAGATTATAGGGAAAGATTCTACAGGTACTAACGTGCGAGAAAATCGCCGACTAGTTACCGTGACCATTGACCGTGGCTCGGCCTCCGCGCTTAAAGCGGGAGAGCAGGTAGACGTATGGGCTGTGCAGCGTGACACCGTTGTTGCCACCGCGCCGCAACCGTCTCCTCAGCCATCTGCTTCAGCGAGTAGCGATTCGCGGGATAACCCCTCTGCCTCAGCAAGTCCTTCCTCTGAAAGCCAGGGGAGCAACGGCTCTTCTCCCATTGTTAGCGGTGCCGAAATATCCAGTATCTCAAAGGAAGAAAGCGTTCTTGGAGCGAATGGCAAAGCGACAGTGCAACTGTGGGTGAATCCTAACGCCGTATCCAGTATTGTTGAAGCGAACGGTAGTGAAGCAAAGATCACTCTTGTCCCCGTTGCCCTCGGAAGGGGAAATTAAATGAACATACCCGTCATTCTCTATGGGGACGATGGAACTCTGCTGCACGGTATAGAATCACAGCGTGGCGCCGTGAGCGTTGCGCGCACCACTGATGACCTAGCAGAGGCTCTGGGGTTCGCACAGACCGGAATCGCACGGGTATTACTATGCGCGGTGCCCGTCACGGACCTTACTGCCTCTATGGTCGCGACCCTAGCTGAGGCCGAAGTACGGGTTGTTATAATCGCTGACCCGCGAGATAAACTGCCGTTTGGGACATACTGGGTGGATTCTAATGCTGAATTGGCTGACGTTCTCAATACTCTAGAACAGGCCTCTCTAGGCACCATACTTGCTGTGGGGGAACAGCCACGTCCACAGCTTGCGGCCTCACCTGATGGGTACGGGTATGACGCTGCCTACGGATATAGCATTCCGCAAACACAGCGGGCTCCTGTAGAAGCCCCTGAGGCGCCTCAGCCCCACAATTACACAGTCGAGCCCATTGAAGAGCCCACCACGGTTATAGGGAACACGGAGCCTGAGAGCGCTCCACAGAACCCTCAGACATATGTAACCTACCGCGCCTACCGATACGACCCTCAAGCCGAAAAAGCAGCCCGTGAGGTCACGGAAGTGATTGCATCGGATGACTCGTCTGAACTATTAGCAAACGATGCTGATAATAGTGGTGCAGAAGCCACTAATACTGAGGAAAAACACACGCTCACACCACAACAGCAGGCGGCGGAACTCAACCCTGAAGAGGCAGTACTTAATGAGGCAGCCGCCATCCTGAACGGTTTTGACCCCACCCAGCCTGATACAAGCTGCACCGAAACAGACTCTGCCCGCCAAAAGGCGGATACCACCCCGTCGGAAAAAGCAGAATCTGCCGAGCAACAGCAGCAATACCCTAAGCCTCCATACGAGGCGAATATCGACGAACAAACGGGTTACCTTGGTCAATGGGAGGAACAGGAACAGCCAGGTGTACCATCTCCCTACGAGCCGCAGGAGTATCAGGATCAGCCTGAACCGTGGGGGTACGAGTCTGCCTCAGATACCGGCCAATTTGGGCAGGAAACCTCCCAGGGGTTTGCTCCGTACTCGGGACAGGCGCCCCAGGATAGCTTTGGGTATACGGCTCCCGTTGATGCAACCGGCTATGCGATGCCGCCTCAGCCTTCTGCCGAATGGCATACGGTTCCTGCTGAGCAGATGCCCGCCCTTGGGAATGAGGGTCAAGGCTATCAGCCGCCCAGCTACGGCCAGAACAGTATGTATAACCAGCAGAATGCGCAGCAGCTGGGGATCTCCTCTGCCAACACCATACAGCCCCGCCGTGGGACTGTTCTTACTGTTTGGGGCACAGCTGGGGCTCCTGGGCGTAGTACATTGGCCCTGAACCTGGCATCCACAGCCGCTGCTGATGGGCTGAAAGTTTGCCTTATTGATGCCGATACTTACAATCCTTCGTTGAGTCCTCTGCTGGGGCTTTTGGACGAATACTCCGGCATATCGCAGATGTGCCATTTTGCGGATCGGGCTTCTCTGACCGAGCAGAATGCCCGTGAGGCACTGTGCTCGGTGGCGTTAGGGAAGTACAGTATTGACTTTTTGAGCGGTATTACCCGGGCTAACCGCTGGCCCGAGTTACGGGCTAAGTCATTAGCAGCAAGCATTGACTGGCTCGCCACACGGTACGATGTGCTCATAATTGACGTCGCATCGTGTATTGAGGCTGACGAAGAGCTCAGTTATGACGGCCCGGTTCCCCTGCGAAACGGGGCAGCTATCACTGCTCTTGAGAAGGCCGATCGTATTGTGATGCTTGGTAATGCTGATGTCATTGGTGTGCCCCGACTGATACAGGCGTATGAGCAGCTGCGAGACGGGCCGTATGATATTTCTCCGCTGACCCGTATCGATCTGTGGCTGTGCAAGGTGCGTTCCGACGCGAGCGGACACGGGACAGTTGGTGAGCTGCGCCGCGCCTGGGAGAGGTTTGGCCCGAGCGTGGGGCTAACCGGCTTCTTGCCGTATGATCGTAAATCACTCGATAAGGCGTGGATGCGCGGCCAAACCCTACAGGAGTGTGCACCTAAAAGCCCACTGACGCGAGGGATCAATGACTTGTATCGTAAGCTAGATATCGCTTCTGGATACAAACAACCTCAAGTAGCTGTGCCTGCCTCACCGTCTGCACATGAGCCTGCCCCTGCTCCTATTCGCCCGCCGGTTGTTGACACAAATCAGCAGCAGAATCCTATGCCTGTATATCATGGGGCACCGGCACAGCCTGAGCAGGATGCTGCTAGCCAGCCTCTTCAGCCGGAGAAAAGCGGGGGAACTCTGAGCCGTCTTTTCGGGGGCCGCAAGAAGAAAAACTAGGCTCTGTACGGTGCTGCCTTGTACGTTTGTACACGCTGGACGCCGTAGAATAGGAGAACCCGCCTAAGCCTAAGGAGCATAGCTATGTCTTTCACAGAGAGCATTCTTAACGCTGGCGATTTCGGCCCTGGAGACACCGAATGGATACACCTGATCATCGGTGAGTGGCAGATTATTGCCGATGTGGCTCATAGTGATTTGGTGCTATGGTTCCCTACAGACTATGTGGTGGCTGACGGTAGCGTACCCGATAGTGTGTCGGGCCCGTCGATCACCAGTAATTTCTCTGCTATCGCGCACGTGAGGCCTTCAAACGTGCATACGCTTTTCCATCATGACCCGATTGGCACGACGATGGGAGAGACGATGCGTCTAGCAGCGTTGCACTCCTGGACTGAACAGAACATTATCTCGTTCGCGGACGATGAGCCGAGTGAAGGCCTAGCTGAGGTGATGATTAAAGTTGTTCCTATAGTGCGTAATAGCCGCACAATCGCCCTGTTAAGTGTTCATACTGTTCCTTTGGTGAGTCGTAAGCCAGCTCGCACTGAGAATATTTATTACAAAGTCGCAAATAATATGCTCGAAATGGTGCATGCAGGCATTTGGCCTGATTCGTTGGCGCATGAGAACAATACACGCGGTAACCCGCGAGTTACTGACGGCATCATTCTGATTAATGACGCAGGAGACGTCACCTTCGCCTCACCCAATGCGAATTCAATGTATGCCCGCATGGGCTTAGAAGGGTACCTAGAAGATCTGAACTTAGCGAACGTTACCCGTGATATGCTCCCGGCGGGGGAGGAAGCTGATGAAACTCTGCAGCTTGTGCTGGCTGGCCGTGAAGACGCCCGAGCTGAACTGCACATTGGGAAAGTTCGCATCACTTTACGTGCCATCCCGCTGGAGCGAATCACCCCATTGGGGGTGGAAAGGCACGGGGCGCTGCTGCTGTGCCGGGATGTGACGGAGCTGCGTCGCCGCGAACTGGAGCTGATGACAAAAGACGCGACTATTAGAGAAATTCACCACCGCGTCAAAAACAATCTGCAAACGGTCTCCGCACTGCTGCGACTACAAGCCCGCCGCATGAGTACCCGAGAGGCGAAACAGGGACTGGAGCAGGCGATGCGCCGCGTTTCGACGATCGCCACCGTCCATGAGGCACTCTCGCAGGGTCTCGCGCAGAACGTAAACTTTGATGAACTCGTTGAGAGGCAGTTTCACTTAGCGGCAGAGCTCGCCTCCCCGGGACAAGAGATTAACACCCGGCTTCTTGGATCGTTTGGTTATCTGCCGAGCCAGTTTGCCACCCCTTTGGCGCTTGTTATTAATGAGGTTGTGGCCAACGCCGTGGAGCACGGCCTTAATGGGGGTGCTGGAACGGTCACCCTAGAAGGAATTCGTTCCATGAATGAGGTGGGTGAGGACACTCTCACCGTCATTATCACTGACGACGGTCAAGGGATGGGGGGAGAGCCCATTGAGGAGTCCGGGGCTGAAGCATACCGGCCCAGCACAGGTAATGAGGGGTTGGGGATGCAGATTGTGCGCACCCTTGTGGCTAGTGAGCTCAACGGTTCTATCCGGTGGGAGCCGCATGAGCCTGCTGGTACCCGGGTGATTATTAGTGCCCGACTTAATTAAGAACACCTAAGACTACAAGCCATGTGGCTAGAGTAGTTTTATCGTAGTTATGCTGGGGTAACAAAACGCGGCTTCCCTTCGGGAGCCGCGTTTAGCTGTATGTGTGTAGTAGCGCGTATGATTAGGACGCGCGGCGGGCGCGAGCAGCACGACGCTTCATAGCGCGGCGCTCATCCTCACTGGTGCCACCCCAAACACCGGAATCCTGACCGGTATCGATAGCCCACTTCAGGCAGACATCAACTACCTCACAGGAACGGCACACTGTTTTTGCTTCTTCAATCTGCAAAAGGGCAGGTCCGGTGTTTCCAACGGGGAAAAACAGTTCGGGATCCTTATCCAAGCAAGCAGCACGGCTACGCCAATCCACAGCTGGACCTCCTTCAATCTTTTAGTAGTGCACTGGCACCGGGGCGCTTCGTGCGTTTGACTTTTGGTGTGTGACATAAAGCATCCCCCGAACGGAGGGGGAACTTGACGTATCAACTTTCCCACGGTCCGGGCATGCTGACAAGAGGTTTTCCAAAAAAACTTTTTGAAATATTAGAGGTATGTATCACATAGGGTAACCTCGCTCAAAAGGAAGTAATGGGTATTCATGACATAAACTCATAGAGTGTATCCCAGCACTATGCCGAAGAGCTGCAGGGGTCGCTAAAATAGAGGGACGCGGGCTGCAGATCTATGCACCCTTACCCCGCTCAACGCACCGACCAAAGGATGACTATGGCCACCCCGAAGACGACTGTGAACCCCAAAGCGCCCCTGAGTGTTCTGTTCGTGGCGGGGCTTTCAACCGTAGAAGCTGTGTATCTGCTTTTCCGGGGGGTCGCAGACCCGCTCTTTGGTGATGCGGCCCGAGCCGTTCAAGAACGCCTCGTCGGCGGTATTATCCAGGCTTTCTTTGGCCTCATAATCTTATTCTTTGCCCTCAGGTTTTATCGGGGAAAACGAACAGCCCGCACCCCCATGGCCCTGATTCACGCCTGTGCCAGCTTCATTAATGCCTCAAATATATACAGCTACTTCTCCTACCGCAGTGTGGTTGGGGCAGACCATGCGCCTTTCTCCTTTATCATCATTCCCACAGTGCTATTACTCCTCTCCGGTACTGCACTGGTTGCCGTATTCCTCCCGGCAACCAGCCAGTACCTGCACGAAACAACCGAAGCAGACGAAGCAGACCTTAAACGGCACTCGGTAACTGGCAGGCGGTAGCCCGCCCAGCATCTACCGCAACCGCCCGACCCGGCGGTAGAGTACCCTCCGTGTACAGATCAAGCGGAAGCTCTGACAGCGTACAAATCTCCCCATCGGCAGCGGTTCGCGGATTAATAACAACCGCTCGTGAACACCCTGACAAAGACGCCAACACCGGCGATGAAAGCCACCGTGTGTACGGGGTGTAAGCAATAAACCCGGCCCGGAACTTACGCCCAAACTCTAGTAACACCTGCTGGGTAGCCGCAGAAATATACGGCACATCATCAACTGCCAGGATCACCCGCTCCGGGTGAGGAACATTCTCAAAGGTCTCACGAAGCTGCTGCGCATCCGGATTATTAGCCCCCGCAATATGAAGCACACCATACTGCGGGTTCAGTGAACCAAGGTTCTGCAAAAACGTGCTCTTACCAGAAGAACGCGCACCAGGCACCGGAACAAACGTTCCCTGCGGCGCATGAATCAGAGCCGCTGACCCATCACGCTGATACCCGCACAATAGAGCCCCAGGACTCTTCCGGTGAATATCCAGTACCGCATCCTGAGCAGGAAGTGAGATTCCCTCAGGGAACTGCACCAGAGGCCGCACCCGATGCGACCTGCCGTTTGTATCCTGCAATAACTTGGTAAGCTCCGAAGAACTCAATGTTACCGGGCTCAATACCGAAGCCTCCAGCGGCTCATCCCCAATTAAATCGGTATTTAACGTTCCCTCCACCGCAAAATGGCCCTGCGCCGGAACCGGATAGTTCTTCACTGTCTTGCGCATCAGGTCATTCTCAACAAACCGCCGAGACAACAACGTCGAATGCGCCACCGACGCGAAACGTCCACGAAGCGAAAGTGCACTGGTAAACACCACACGGTACCCGTAACGATGCCCCTGTGCCAGCAGATCATACAGCTGGCCCTCAACCTGCGGCAAGCGCATGAGAAGCTCAAGCCACGAATCCAGCCCGTCAACAACCACCAGCGCACCATCCTGCTGTCCCTCACGGCCCGGCACCGTGTAGCCGCTACGCAACTGCTGCAAACAGTACTGTAAATGTGACAGTTCATGAGGGCCAACCAGGGCATCAAACACCTCACATCCCTCTTCGTAAGCGCACGCCAAACGCCGGTGCAACCCAGAATCGGCAGTCAACACAATGATGCGCTCCCCGCGTTGAGCAGCCTGGGCCAGCATCGCGTTCAAAAGGTTTGAACGCTCACCTACCGCCCCTAACACAGCCAGCGCACCCGCAGCCTCCTCCTGCTCAGCCCCACTAGCTGCAGATGCACCACAGGAGATCCCCCACGTACGCGGCTGGCGCACACCATAACGCGCGATCTCCAGCTCGCCCAGTGTGTACTCAAACTCACGAGATGATACGGTCAGCTCCGTATGGGCCGCCAGCTCTTGTGGGATCGGCTGATAATCTCCCGCAGAGACAGCGTAGGACTCAAATGCCTCACGAATGAGCTGCACGGCACGGTTTAATTGAGCATCCTCACCTTGAGAATCGTCGGATGCGTCCTGCTGTGCTACCGGGCTAATGAGCGGAACCCATGCGCCATCCTGTAACAGCTGCGCCGCGAACGGGGCCTGAACCGTATTACTGGGGAGAGCATCAACCAGCGGAGCCCTAAACGGCAGGTTCTGGCCATCTGGCAGACGCACATACCCTGCGCCCGGGCAAGAGGCGGGGATACTCGCCGCGCCCTCATGACCCACCAGGTTAAACGAATCCTGCCCCGAAGAGACACGCAAACAGATATTACTGGCAATATTTGCTCGAATATCCTGTGAAATACTGCCTTGCGGCCGCTGGGTTGCCAGAATCAGGTGCAGACCCAATGAACGGCCAATCGTCGCAATTTTCATCAGTTCGTTCATGGCATCCGGCATCGACTCAACCAACATGCGGAACTCATCAACCACAATCACCAATTCCGGGTACGCAGGAATCTCACCTGAGGCCGCGCACAAACGCAAATAATCACGGTACGAGTTCACCCCCAAGCTCAGCAAATCACGTTCGCGGCGGCGCACATCGGCCCGCAAAAACTCAAGAGCACGGTGCACTGCAGACACATCAAAGTTGCTCAGCATACTCAAAGTCTGCGGCAGCTGTGCGAGCGGACCCAAGCCAGCAGATCCCTTAAAATCGACCAAGATCAGCCCCAGCCTCTCCGGGCCGTAACGCAGCGCCACGGTCAGAATCAAAGAACGCAGCAACTGCGACTTACCCGCACCGGTGGTGCCGCCCACAATCCAGTGGGGACCATGCTCAGACAGCCCCATATCAAGGTACCCGCCCGGTGCCGAACCCAGCAGACAGTACAGGTCAGGGGAGTAGCGGTTCATAGCCCAGCGGGCTGCTGCTTCCTCACAGAGTAGCCCCATCGGGTCAATACCGTTTGCGTGAGCATTTTCCCCATTGAGAGAATCCAGCTCAGAAAGCCGCAACGACCTGCTATGAACCGAAGCTGCATCCGTGGCCTCAGCGACACTATCAGACTCCCCGCTACCCGCTAATGCACCCAACGCACGAACATACTGGGCAATACTTAGCCCATCCGCTGTAGCGCAAGAATCATTCAGCTCCAACGGATGTACTTGCCCCACGCTCTCGGCAGGGGTCAGCTCGGCCGGGGCAGGCCCCGAGCGCACATACGAGATACTTTGCTGGTACTCTCCAACGGTCTGCAAAGACAGTACCGCACCATTTAGCACCGGAACATGAGCTGTATCGTGAGGATGCACAATACACAAGGCAGCCCTTGTGGGGAAAACACCTGTACCACCGCGCGGCACGCCCGCTGAAATAAACAGCGGGGGAATGGCTGCAGGCTGTGAGCTTGGCAAGAAAGATTCCTGAGGCTCAGGAACTGTTACTGCCAGTGCTTCAGCGATCTGCTCAGGACTAACGCACAGGCGCACCTGTTCGTGAACTCCAAGGCATACCAACGCATCACGCACAACTGTTGCTGCGGATGCGGGGGCTAATACGATAATCTCCCCAGGGTAGACCGCCACCAGCTGCACCAGATAGGCGTGCAGGTGCTCAGGTTTTAGATGCAACTCGTGCGGTAGCGCGGCCGTGGGAACCGGAACGTAATGAGGGGCCCGCTTATGAGGTTGAAGGGAAGAGACATTCAGATTACGTCCGCTCACAAATGGCAGGCGCGGGCCTACCCCGAGCACGATCGCCGCAGCAGCAGACTGGTCGGCGGCAGGGATAAATGGGCGGGCTCCAGCCGGGGTGAGCCCTTCGGCACGTAATTTCTCGCGCTCGCCGGAGTTGTGAACCTCTCGCTGGGCGCGTTTGTTTTCGCCTCGACCGCTGAGCATATGTAACAGCATTAAGGCTGATGAGGCTAATGACATGAGCAGGAACATCCACATCCCGGTGAGCGTTGCCACTGCCACACCAATAATTAGCGGTAGGCACACCATGATAATGAGCGTGCCGAGTTTACGTGCGGCTTGGGTGTGAGAAGTGACCGGTTCAAAGGGTGAACCCGTACTCTGGGGTAAAGCCGGGCTCTGCCCGGGAGCGGTGAGAAGACAGGTAGATGAACCCACTATGAAAGGCTCATTCCACCGTATTTCTTGTTCTTTATTGTTGCTCGCGCCGGGCAGTACCCCGTGGGGCAGGGGTAAGGCAGCCAAGTTTTTACTGCGGGGTGGGTGAGAAAGGATGAGACGTGCCCCGGAGCCATCCACCACCAGGGTTCCGTGATTGGGTGCTAGATAGGGGTCGTTGAGGGCAACCGCCTGGTTGTTTTTCTGCGAGCGTCCGATGCGTGTGTGCCCGCGCGGTATGGGGTAGGCATGCCCCGCATCAGGGCCTCGGAGCACATAGAGCGTGCTGACTGCCGCTGGTTGGGTCAGTTGTGTGCGGCCGGGCTCGAGGCATGCTCCGGGAGTCAGCGGATTCGCTCCAACGGTGAGGGTTTCGAGCGGACGACCGGCCACGGTCAGGGCCGAATGAGGCAGCGCTTGGGCAAGCTGGCGTGCCTGAGAACCCGCAGCGCACTCAACGGAGAGCAGCTGCGGGTAGGAAGGGTAATCGGGTTTCCCCAGGGTGCGGGGTGCATCGGCAAGAAACAACGAATACTTCATGTAATAATCTCAAAACATGTCAAAGTATAAATCAAGAGATGTAATCGTATATTGTGGATAAAAATACCTATTATGACCATTAAACATAGTTATCCACATATTTTGTAGTTCGATGCCGTCTAAATGCCGTAAATATTACAAACTGTGAATGCGGAGGCGGTGCAGACTATGCCCGTCCCGGATTCTTTTTCGGAGGCCGAAAAAATACGATGCAAATATGCAATGGGTGCGGATATCAGGTAACTTTAGATATGATTAAATCCGTCTTTAGAAGGTGCTGCTGCGCCGCTGAAGGCTGTGGTTACGCCTGGCTCTAGGCGCCGTTAAACTGGTAAATTCGTAGTTTGCGTGCGGGTTTCCCATGACTTACAGGAGAAGAAATTGACTGCTGATCTCGTAGTTGTCGGCTCGGGCCTTTTTGGCCTGACCATTGCCGAACAGGCCGCAACTGAGCTTGGTTTAAAGGTGGCACTGTTGGACCGCCGTTCTCATATCGGTGGTAACGCATACAGCGAGAACGAAGAGCAGACCGGTATTGAGGTGCACCGCTATGGGGCGCACCTGTTTCACACCTCCAACGAACGTGTCTGGGAGTATGTGAACCGTTTTACCGATTTTACGAATTACGTGCACCGCGTATACACCCGCCATGATGGTGTGGTGTACCCGATGCCCATTAACCTGGGTACTATTAACCAGTTCTTTAACGCTGCATATTCACCGGCTGAAGCGAAAGCACTTATTGCTGAACAAGCCGGGGAGCTGGCCGGTACTGATCCGCAGAACCTCAACGATAAGGGCATTTCGCTGATTGGGCGCCCCCTGTATGAGGCATTCATTAAGCACTACACCGCTAAGCAGTGGCAGACCCCGCCGGAGGAGCTGCCAGCCTCCATTATTTCCCGACTGCCGGTGCGTTATACCTATGACAACCGCTACTTTAACGACAAGTATGAGGGGCTGCCGGTGGGCGGTTACACTGCTTGGCTGGAGCGTATGGCAGCGCACCCGAATATTGAGGTACGGCTGAATACCGATTTCTTCTCGGGAGATCACGAATACTCGCGTGAGAAGGTGCTGGGCCAGGTTCCTGTGGTTTACACCGGCCCTGTGGACCGTTACTTTGACTACACCGAAGGTGACTTGTCGTGGCGCACCATTGATTTGGAAGAAGAAGTCTTGCCTATTGAGGACTTCCAAGGATGCTCAGTCATGAACTACCCGGATGCTGACGTTCCCTTCACTCGTATCCATGAGTTCCGCCACTTCCATCCTGAACGCGACTACACCAAGGACGCGACCGTGATTATGCGCGAGTACTCACGTTTCGCCAATAAGGGAGACGAGCCCTATTACCCGGTGAACACCTCCGTGGACCGTGAGAAGCTGCTGAAGTACCGCGATCTTGCTAAGGGGGAGAAGGACGTGCTGTTCGGCGGACGCCTGGGCACCTACAAGTACCTCGATATGCACATGGCTATCGGATCCGCGCTGTCGATGTTTGACAATAAGATCCGCCCGCATTTTGCTGAGGGCGCCACGATCGAATCCGGCGGTGTGGACGCATAATGACAACTGAGGAAAAAACTTTAAAAACCTTACAGCGCGTGATCTTCCCCAGCGCGGTGGAAACCGATGTGGTACCCCTGTATGTGGATGCTGGCGCCGCCACCGGCGTGCAGCTTCCTACCCGTTTCGATAGTGATGCGGCCACAAGCCTTAAAGAGGCTACCGACGCACAGACCCTTAACGCGCCCGCGCCCGCTGTATCCGCTAACGCCGCCCGTAACCTGACGGGGCGCCGCTCTATTACGGTGGGCGACGGTAAACACCTCTCCTTCGGGACGTATTTTAACGCTTTTCCTGCCTCATACTGGCGCCGGTGGACTGACCTGAAACAGGTGGTTTTGAACGTACGTACCAGTGGTGAAGGTATGGTCGTGGTGTATAAATCTAACGGTCGCGGCGTTATTCAGCGTGTGGACGCTAAGCTGCTGTCCGGATCAGCAGAAACGACTTTCCAGCTTCCGTTAGCCCCATTTGGCGACGGCGGATGGTACTGGTTCGATCTTTCGGGCACCACCGACCTTGAGCTGATTGAGGCTAACTGGCTGGGTGATATTGAGCCGCGCGCTGATGTAAACGCTGGCCAGGCAACCGTGCAGATCACTACCATGAACAAGGTTGAGTACTGCATTAACAATATTCGCACACTGGGTGAAAGCCCCGAGATTTTTGATTCTGTGCACGAGTTCCTGATCGTTGATCAAGGAAATAAAAAGGTGCAGGACCACCCGGATTTTGAGGAAGTTGTTAAGCCGCTCGCCGGTAAATTCCGCATTATTAATCAGGGTAACTTGGGCGGTTCGGGCGGTTTCTCCCGTGGTATGTTTGAGGCCGTGAATAACGGCAGTGACTATGTGCTGCTGCTGGATGATGACGTGATTGTTGAGCCTGAGTCCATCCTGCGCATGGTGACGTTTGCAAACTACTGCAAACACCCCACCATTGTGGGCGCACATATGTTTGATATGTTCGACCGCTCGGTGCTGCACGCCTACGGCGAGGTTGTTAATCCGTGGCGTAACTTCTACGACAAGCCTTACGATGATATGGTCATGGGTCACGATCTGGGCCGCAGCAACCTGCGTAGCACGCACTGGCTGCACCGCCGCGTTGATGTTGACTATAACGGCTGGTGGATGTGCCTTATCCCAACCGCCGTGATTCATAAGATCGGCCTGTCGCTTCCGCTGTTCTTGAAGTGGGATGATGCAGAGTATGGTTTGCGCGCGAAAGAGGCTGGGTTCCCCACAGTCTCATTCCCCGGTGCTGGTGTGTGGCATGTGTCCTGGACTGATAAGGACGATTCCGTCGGCTGGCAGGCATACTATCATGAACGTAACCGCCTGATTACGGCACTTCTGCATTCTCCGTTTGATAAAGGCGGCCGTGTGATGCTGGATTCCCTCTTTTTGGATGTGAAGCACACCCTGTCAATGCAGTACTATACTGAGGCCGGCCGCTTGATGGCTCTTGAGGATCTGCTGTCCGGGCCGGAGCACCTGCACGAGTCGCTCTCTGCCCGCCTGCCGCAGATTCGTGCGATGGCGGCTGAGTACCCCGAATCGCAGGTGAAGACTGACGTTGATAGTTTCCCCACCATTAAGAACAAGAAACCGCCGTTCCGGGGCCGTCGTAATTTCAAATCGCCCGGGTATAAGAAGCTGGTTCCGTGGACCATGAACACGTTGCGCCGTCAGCTGACTAAACCTATGACGGGCGAGTTGAAATCGCATCCACAGATTCAGCTCAATTATGGTGAGAGTAACTGGTGGACCTTGTCGAGGTTTGATTCGGCTTTGGCCACTAACGCGGAGGGAACCGGGCTTTTCTGGTACCGCCGCGACCCTAAGCAGGTGCGCTCTAAACTGATTGATGCAACTAAGCTACATGCTAGGCTCTTGAAGGAGTGGCCAACGCTACGTGAACGCTACCGGAACGCATCGGCCAGCGTAGCCTCCTATGAGGCGTGGGCCGAGACGTTCGCTAAACATACGGAGTCTGAACTGAAGCGATGATGAATGATCTGAGCACCAAACCCTTTAAAGCCCCCGGGCGCGGTAGGGGTATTCTGGACGCTATCCGAAACCGGTACCTGTTAAGGCTGCTGGTTGATAAGGAAATCCAGGTGCGTTACCGCGGTTCCGTGTTGGGTATCCTATGGTCTTACATTAAGCCGGGTATCCAATTCGGAGTGTTCTATATTGCGATGGGCCTTTTCCTGGGCCTTGAGCGGGGTATGCACAACTACGCTATTTATCTGTTCGCGGGCATGATCGTTATTAACTTCTTCTCGGAAGGGTTTGGTAACGGCGCGCGGGCCATGGTGGTCAATAGCGCACTGATTCGTAAGATCTACCTGCCGCGTGAGCTTTTCTCGCTCTCGACGGTGTGGGTTGCTCTCATTCATTTCTTGCCTCAAATCGTGGTGATGCTCATCGCCTGTATATTCAGCGGCTGGAAACCCGGCGTGCTGAACATTGCGTCCGTTGTCGCCGGGATGCTCATCGTCATGCTGCTTTCTTACGGGCTGGGGCTTATCTTTGGCGTCGCTAACGTGTTTTTCCGTGATTCGGAAAACCTGGTGGATATGTTCCTGATGGTGGCCACTTGGCTGTCTCCGGTGCTGTATTCCTGGGCGCTGGTGCGTGACACCCTGTATCCGTGGGTCTTTAATCTGTTTATGATGAACCCGCTCACCGTGGCGGTGGAACTTTTCCACTATGCGTTCTGGCACCCTACCCTCACGGATCATGACAAGCTTGCCCCCACCTCACAGGTTGTTCCGCACCTGTTTAGCTTCTGGACTCCGGTAGCTATTGGTGTGTCTCTTCTGACCGTTCTGATTGGCGATTTCCTCTTCCGTAAGTTTGAGGGTAACTTCGCCCAGGAGCTCTGATAAGCGCATGAAGATTAAGAAGATGCAGCTGCCCCCTATTGACCCTAACGCACCAGTGGTTATTAGGGTGGATAACCTCGTCAAAAGCTTCGTGCTCAGGCACACTCGGTCCATGAAGGAAGCCTTCGTGTGGCTGATGAAAGGCCGTAAAGGCGACCTGTCGGAGAAATTTAACGCGCTCAACGGCGTGACTATCGATATCCAGCAGGGTGAACGTGTAGCCTTGCTGGGGCTTAACGGTTCGGGCAAGTCCACTCTGCTGAAGCTCATTTCGGGTGTGATGCAGCCCGACAAAGGTAAGGTAGTGACCCGTGGTGATATCGCTGGGTTGATTGAGGTCGGCGCCGGTTTTCACCCGGACCTCACGGGGCGCGATAATGTGTACCTCAATGGTGCCATTCTGGGCATGTCGAAATCCAAGATTGATGCGGCGTTTGATGATATTGTTGCATTCTCTGAGATCGGCGAGTTTATCGACACCGAGGTGAAATTCTATTCGTCAGGTATGTATCTGCGTCTAGCTTTCTCAGTCGCTATTCACACGAACCCGGATATTTTTCTGGTGGATGAGATTCTGGCGGTCGGTGATGAACCGTTCCAGAAGAAATGCATCCAGAAGATCAAAGAACTGTGCCTTGACGGTAAGACCCTCGTTGTAGTGAGCCACGACTTGGACCTGGTATCGAAAATCTGCGAACGCGGTGTGGTGCTGGATCAGGGTAACCTGCGTTTCGATGGAGCTATTGATAAGGCTGTGAAGATCATCCGCGGATAGCTCTACGCCGTGTCTCATGCCATATGTAGAGGCCTGCTTCCTATGGGGGAGCGGGCCTTTACGTATGTCCTCAGATGTTTCAGTTCCCTAAATTTGTGAGCTAATGAATGGTTTTGGTTTGATAAATCTTTGCCGTTAGGGGTAGTCTATGTACAGTAATCACATCACCGTACATCAACCTCATCGTAAGCGGGAGACCAACCATGGAGAGCTCCAGAGCTACTCTTCCGTATGATAACCGCTCAGCTTCCGGCACATCATACGAGAGCTACTTACTGATCGCGCAGCATGTGCGTGAGCAGATTCGCGCGCGTGAACTAGACCCGTACACGTCGCGCGATGAAGTTGTGTCGATTATTGAGGCGTCAGTTGCAGACTATGATCGCCGGATGCTGCGCGCATCCTTACCGGTACTTCATGATGCTGCAGATGCTATCCGCTATTTAACGGATGATATTTGTGGTTTTGGCCCGCTGCAGCGTTTCCTGGATGATGACAGTATTGAGGAAATCTGGATTAACGCCCCTGATGAGATTTTTGTGGCTCGGTCGGGGGAGAGCGAGCTGACGGGTCTACGTCTAGATATTGACAATATTAACCATCTGCTGGAGCGCATGCTGAAACCTTCCGGTCGACGCTTAGACCTTTCGTCTCCGTTCGTGGATGCATCCTTACCTGATGGGTCGCGTTTGCATGCTGTTATTCCTGACGTGACCCGTAGCCACCCCAGTATTAACATCCGTAAATTTATTGTGCGTGCCCGCAGGCTGCCCGACCTCGTGAAACTTGGATCTATGAGTGCTGGTGCTGCGGGTTTGTTACATGCGGCTGTTGAAAGCGGCATGAATATTTTAGTCTCTGGAGCTACTCAGGCTGGTAAAACTACCATGTTGAACTGCCTGTCCGCATCGATCCCGCCGCGTGAGCGGGTTATTACCTGTGAAGAAATTTTTGAATTACAGGTTCCCCTGCGCGATGTTGTGGGTATGCAGTGCCGTCAAGCCAACCTTGAAGGAACCGGCTCTATTTCGCTGCGTCGGCTGGTGAAGGAAGCACTTCGTATGCGCCCAGACCGCATCATCATTGGTGAGGTTCGTGAGGCGGAGTCTTTAGATATGCTCATCGCTCTTAATGCTGGTCTTCCGGGGATGTGCACTATCCACGCAAACTCGGCACGGGACGCCGTGACGAAGATCTGTACCCTGCCTTTGCTGGCGGGGGAGAATATTTCCTCGGCATTCGTGGTTCCCACGGTTGCCAGCTGCTTTGACTTGATTGTGCACTGTGAACGTGATGCACGCGGGTACCGCCGGGTTGAGGAGATTTACATGCTTGGCGGTCGCGTTGAGAACGGTGTGATTGAGATGTCACCGCTGTTTGTGCGCCAGGAAGGCCGTATGGTGTGCACCGCCCTTGAACTGCCTCACCCTGAACGGTGGGCTCGCGCCGGGCACGCTCCGGAACGGATACTGGCTATGGCGAAGGCGGGGTAGTTGTGAACATCCTTTTAGGGTTGCTGTTGGGGGCTGGCGCGTTTCTGCTGTGGTGGTCGTGTTGGCCTGTTCCTGCTGGTGAGGAACGTCCGAATCGTGAACCAAAGATGGTAATCATGCTGCGTAAAGCTGGTATGCATTCACTGAGTCTTCGGACGTTTATGTGGCTTAGTGTTGGTTCTGCAGCTATTACGGCACTCGTGATTTTTGCGGTCACCTCCCTGCCGAATTTGGCGTTATTAAGTTCGGTGGCTGGTTTCTATCTTCCTCGCATTGTTGTGTCTCGCCGCGCGCAGGCGCGTGAAGCTAAGGTGTGGGAGCAGTGGCCTGATGCGGTGGATCACTTGCGTTCGGCAATCCGTGCGGGCCTGTCTCTTCCTGAAGCGCTGGTGCAGCTGTCGTACCGTGGCCCTGAGGAGCTGCGTGATGCATTTGCTCGGTTTGGTTCAGACTATCGGGCAAGTGGCGAGTTTATCCCGTCGCTGAACCGTTTGAAAGAGTACTTAGCGGATCCTGTTGCAGACACCATTATTGAGTCCTTGAAGATTGCTCGTGAAGTGGGCGGTAGCGATTTGGGACGTCTGCTGGGCACTCTTAGTGATTTTTTGCGTGAGAGCTCCCGTACCCGGGCGGAGCTTCAGGCGCGGCAGTCGTGGACGGTGAACGGCGCGAAGCTGGCGTGTGTTGCCCCGTGGGTGGTGCTCATGCTGATGGCCACTCAGCCTGCTGTGCGTACCGTCTATAATTCGTGGGCTGGCTTTATTCTTATGCTTTCCGGCGTTGTGCTTTCGTGGATTGCTTATCGCCTGATGCTTCGTATCGGTACTTTGCCGAGTGAAAAGAGGGTGTTTGTATGAGAAGCCTGTACATCCTCCTGGGGTTACTTCTCGGGTCGGGCCTGTGGCTTGTGATTAGCACGTTCGTGCGGTCACGGCGCTCAGGGTTTGCTGAGCGTATTGCCCCGCAGATGCGGTCAGTGACTGTGCGCGAAAGCCTCTCGCGGGAGACCGAGGAAACCCCCACCTCTTTGGGGGCGGTTCTGCTGGTTTTCTTTGGCCCAATGCTTGACCGCATTAGCTCGCGGATGCGGAATTCGTCGATGACTGATGAGTCATTGCGGGAGCGTTTGCGCCGTGCGGGCGAGGACGAGAACGTGAGTAAATTCAGGGCGGAGCAGCTTCTGTGGGCTCTTGCTGGCGTGGGAATGATGAGTGCGTTGACTGTTATCGGCGTCATTCAAGAGCGTATTTCTGTACCTGCCGGTATTGTTCTTATCGCAGTGTGCGGTGTGAGTGGGTTTATGGCCCGTGACTGGTGGCTGGGGGAGAGGATTAAAAAGCGCGAGAAGATGCTGATTACCGAGTTCCCCGCGCTGGCTGAGCTTATGGCTTTGTCGGTGACAGCTGGTGAGTCGGCTTTGGGCGCTTTGGAACGTATCTGCCGCACCTCTAACGGAGAGCTGTCCCGCGAATTCTCGGATATTCTGGCGCAGACCCGCACCGGGTCGGGGTTACTGCCTGCCCTCTACGATTTTGCGAGGCGCACCCAGGTGCCTGCACTGAACCGTTTTGTGGACGGCGTGGCGGTGGCTATTGAGCGCGGTACCCCGCTGGCTGATGTGCTTCGCGCACAGGCCCAGGATGCCCGCGATAACGCTAAACGTGAACTGATGGAAACCGCCGGTAAGAAAGAGATCGCGATGCTCGCACCCGTGGTGTTTTTCATCCTTCCGTTGACCGTAGTTTTTGCGATATTCCCCGGACTATCGCTGTTGCATCTAACTATTTAGAGGCAATAACCTGTACCATTTGGCCCCGCACGGGGTTCCCTAGCAGTAAAGGAGAGGACAATGTTCCGCCGTATTCGTACTTCGTTGGCTTTGCTGACTGCACTAGCGATGACCGCCCTGGTGGCGGGTCGTATTTTCGGTTCCCGTTCAGGCTCTGATGATCCTGAGCGGGGCGACGTCCCCGGCTGGGTGATGATCACCATGATGAGCGCCGTTCTGGTTGCTGCTATCTTGGCAGTCGCTCAGCCTGCTCTGACCACTATGTTTAATGACGCTATCGCAAAGGTCGGTCGCTAACTGGCCATGCGTGCCTGTGGCAAGTGCGTGACCCGTAGAAGGGGCAAAGAGGGCACCGGAGCAGATGCAGACCGTGGGGACGCGAGCACCGATTTTGTGATGGTCTCGGCCCTGTTAGCACTGATTACTGTGGCTATTTTGCAGGTTTCGTATGCTTTTTATGTGCGTAACCTGCTCCTGGATGCGGCCAGTGCTGGGGCACGGTACGGCACTCTGCACGACCGTAACCCCTCTGAGAGTGTTGACCGTACCTCTGAGATTATTCGCGGTTCGCTCCCCGGTAACTATGCACAGAATGTTTCGTACAGCGAAAGTTTTAACTCTGCGGGGGCTCGAGTGCTTGAGGTGAACGTTTCAGCTCCGCTTCCGGTGCTCGGCCCTTTCGGGTTACCTAATTCATTATCGGTGAAGGCTCATGCGGTATACCCAGTCCAAACAGAAGAGTAGTGCGCGAGTGCGTGGTGCCGTGAAGATCCTCTCCCTTAAGGCAGTGTGTGCGCGTACCCGCTGGGGACGCCGCAAGAGGGCGGCTTCTTCTCAAAGCCCCGATGAGGGAAGCGCAATCGTGGAGTTCCTGGGGTTGGGTATTACCTTGCTTATCCCCATTATGTATGGGGTTTTGACGGTTTTTAGTCTGCAGGCCTCGGTGATGGCTGCCCATTCGGCAAGCGCCCAGGTGGCGCAGTATGTTCGGGAGCTGCCTAAGGAGCAGAGCCTCTCGCAGGCCCAGGCGAATGAGCTGGCGACCCTGGTGGCTCAGGATTATGGGGTGGCTGCGTCGGATATTTCGGTGGCGTTATCATGCAGCTCTTCGTGTGGGTCGAACGATACGATCCGGGTTGATGTATCCGTTAATGCGCGGCTTCCTTTGGTCCCTATCGGTAATGGGGTGGTCCCGGTGAGCTCGTATTCGATGAGCTGGGGGAGTTAAAAGCCGTTGTGCTTCTGCTGGCTAGAGCCGATATAACGCTCTTTTGTATCGGCCAGCAGCAGCTGAGGCAGGGCATTTGAGGCGCGCAGTAGGTGTGACTCTAGATTGGATATACTCAATCTGAGGGAACGAAATCTGGTAGTTTCAGTATAGTGAGAAGGCTATTCATTTGAGGTTTCTGAACACGGTAACACCTAATGAGTAACCCTCAAATTTAACACTTTTATTTATCGAATTTCGCAATGTTAGTTACCCCTCGCACTAACCATTCACGACCATTGT
>ERZ772935.7-NODE-7-length-137364-cov-10.693676_pt1 | contig 137364 bp, 114 predicted proteins | sample MGYA00511683_ERZ772935 | MGnify/ENA primary metagenome ERZ772935 (study PRJEB29015, sample SAMEA2738086) | human oral metagenome | biome: human oral; feature: human-associated habitat; material: saliva | place: China | collected 2228 ...
CCCCGCCGCCGGACATGTCCCCGGCGGCGGGGCGTTTAATCACCCAGCTCACCGCCCCTGAGGGTATGCTGCGCTCAGCAATTTTTACACTAAATTTTGCTGCGTTTTTTGTTTCACGCACAGGTGCTGCTTGCTAGACTAGGTACGCAGCCCAAACACTTCGGAGACACCTATGGCAGATGAGCGGAACCGTCCCACCGACGACGGTTCAGAACCCCACGATAATCCACACACCACACCGCGCCCCACAAGGTATGAGCCGCACGCGCACCCCATGCCAGCTGTGTCGCTGAACCAGGTGAACGACGCGCAATTACGGGACGCGCTTGCGCATTCTTCCCGCAGCTCCCGCAAGGCACTGTACGAGGTGGCGCAGGCGCACGGGGTTGAGACGAGCACCGAGCAGACGCAGCTGCTGCCGGTGGATGAGGCAGGCATGCCGACTGTCTCCATTGACGATGAGCTGGTGCCCGAGCCGATGCCGGGTGAAACCACCCCCGAATCCTCTGAGGTGGCTGCGGCCTACCCGCCTTCACGCCCGGTTCCGATGACGGGCATGATCCCGCGTGTGCCGAATTCGCAGGCAGCCCAGCGGTTCGGTGGGGTGGACCCCGAGCCGCCGGAGGGGTACGCCTCCCCGAAGTCGGAGCCGACCACCACCTTGCCGACGGTGCACCGCGGCGGGGGCGGGCGCTGGGGCGTGCGTACCCTGCGGTCATTTGTGCGTCCGGGCGCCGAGGGCCCCGCCCTGCGCGGCAGCGCCCGTATCGCTCAGCGGCAGTTTGCGCTCAAGAGCCGCAAGGAGGAGCAGGCCGCGCGTGAGGCGTTCCGCCGCGAGAAGGAGCACGCCCGGGACACCCTGAACTACACTCTGCGTCTTGCTGAGGCGATGTTCCATTACGGGGCGGATGCCATGGATGTGGATTCCGCTATTATTGCGGTTTCTTCGGCGTTCGGCCTGGACTCGGTTGAGGTTGATATTACCAACCAGTCGGTGACGATTAACTACACCTCCGACCCGGACACGTACATGGAGTCGCGCATTATGAAGCGCGTGGGCCTGGATGAGAGGTTCACCCACACCCTGGTGCGGGTGGTGCGTTCTTCTACGGAGAACTACGAGGCGCTGGCCTCCATTTACGAGCTGATTCACGAGATTACAGCCGGTGGCATCACCCTTGAGGTGGCGGATCTGCGGTTGAGTGAGATTACGCACCGCCCCAAACCGTACCCGCCGGCGGTGATCTGGTTGGCGAATATTTTTGGGGCTTCGACGCTTACGGTTGCTCTGGGCGGCGGCTGGGCGACTGCGGTGGCGGCGGGTATTATTTTTACGCCCGTTTACCTGCTGATTCAATGGCTGCGGAAGATTGGGATGCCCGCGTTCTTCCGGATGGCCGCCAGTGCGGGGCTTATGACGTTCCTGGCGATTCTGCTCGGTGGTGAGGGGTCGATGCTGCACCGGCCGGATACGCCGCTGTCGGCGCCGCTGGTGGTTGCGGCGGGTCTGATCATGTTCCTGCCAACATCCCGCCTGGTGTCTGCGGTGCAGGACGCGATTAACGGGTTCCCGATTACATCTGCGGGGCGGTTCGTGTCTACAGGTATGAGCTTCCTGGGGCTGGTGATTGGTATTGCCAGCGCGGTGAGCGCCTTAGCGGTTTTTGGCGGGCCCACTATCGATATTGAGCAGACGAAGTTCGTCCCGTCTGATACCGTCACTTTTTCTGTGTTTATGTTGGCGGCGACCGCGTCGTTTGCCGTGGCGGCGCACACGAAGGTGGCGAAAATCGGCTGGCTGCTGATGATTACCACGGCGGGCCTGATCACGTACTACGGGTACTGGGTGCTGACAGGGGAGAGCACGGGCCGGTCAAATACGGCGCTGGCTGCGTTTGTGATTGGCCTGTTCAGCACCTATATGGCGTATAGGCTGCACGCGCCGCAGGCGATCTTTTCGATTCCGGCGCTGACGTTCCTGCTGCCGGGCCTGGAATTTTTCCGGGGCATGTATCTGCTCACGGTTGATACGAACGTGGTGTTCGGCCTCTCCAGCATGGTCACGGCGGTTTCGGTTGTGATTGCCATGGCGGCGGGCACGGCGGCGGGTAACTACCTGATGCAGTACCTGCTGCAGCGGTTCGCGCCGACCACGGGGGAGACGGACTAGCCTAGCCCCCTTAAAACAGTGTTGCCGTAGCCAGGCGGATGTGATTCCGTTCGGCTACGGCAACCGCCGTTTAAAACCCTATTTGACGTGCCAGTCCACCCCGGTGGCCCCCTGCTGTGCCAGCAGCTCGTTCACGCGTGAGAACGGGCGGGAGCCGAAGAACCCTTTGCTGGCTGAGAGCGGTGAGGGGTGCGCCGACTCCACGCACGGGTACGGTGCGAGCATGGGCGCGGTGCGGCGTGCATCGGCGCCCCACAGCAGCCCCACCAGCGGTTTGTCGCGGGCTACGAGGGCTTCAATGGCCTGCTGGGTCACCTGTTCCCAGCCTTTATTGCGGTGGGAGGCGGGTTTGCCTTCTCGCACGCTGAGCACCCTGTTCATGAGCATCACCCCTTCGTCAGCCCAGCTGGAGAGGTCGCCGTGTTCTGCGGGGGCGATTCCTAAATCGTCGTTGAGTTCCCGGTAGATGTTGTTCAGCGAGCGCGGCAGGGGGCGCACATCGCGGTGCACTGAGAATGACATGCCCATGGCGTGCCCGGGGGTGGGGTACGGGTCTTGTCCGAGGATGAGCACTTTGACCTCGCTCATGGGTCGGGCGAAGGCACGGAAAATATCGTCCCCGGCGGGGAAGGTGCGGTGCCCTGCGGCGTGTTCGGTGCGCAAAAAATCGCCCATGGCGCGGATTTGCGGTTCGACCGGGGCGAGGGCTTGCGCCCATTCTTCGTGCATAATGGACGACAGCGGCGGATACTCGGACATGGATACCTCCCGTAGGTGCGGCGCACACAACATAAATTACGTACTCTAGAGTAGAGCACACCCGGTCTGTGAGAACACCCGCGAGGTCATGGTGAATAAGAAATTTGAGGAACTCAGCCCCTTGGAGCGGGCCATTATTGGTATTGAGAAGCGCCGCTGGAAGTACCAGGGGTCGAAGGAGAAAACCATTGGGGCGTTGGGCATCACACCTATTGCCTATTATCAGAAGCTCAACACGATGATTGATGACCCTCGCGTCATTGCGGCGGAGCCGATTCTGACTGCGCGCCTGCGGGAGCACCGCGACCAGCAGTAGCGTTCTGGCGGCGTTGAGCACCGCACCCAATGAGGGCCGCAGGGCGCCTGCGGCTCGGCAGATAAATTAGCCACAAAACGGTAGAGGATGCTGAATAACTCTTCCTGAAAACTTTACAATGGGTGTGTTATTGTTCAGACCCGTCCTTGGAGTCGGGCGAGAATCCCTGTAATCTGTATAGAACACCAAAGACGACCCACCCGAGAGATGCATGAGTAAGTATCCGCACGACGAATTCGATGATATCGACGAGAATACCGCCCGGCGCGGCATCTATCGCGGTACTATCGACGACCCCGCTAAGGACCCGCGAGGAGCCATTCCTCTTGTCACGGCCGGGGTTATTGCGTTGCTCTTGGGCGCGTCCATGTATGTGATGGCTCCCCGCTACAGTTCACCCAACTCTGCGGGCTCTAAAGCGTATGCGGGTAAGGCGGCAGCCAGCCCTTCCAGTAACGCCCCGAAAACTGATGGCGGGAATAAGAGCGGCAGCGCCCAGCCGTCACAGTCGTCGAGCCAGAGCTCCACCTCGGGGACTGTGGCCGTGTATAACGCGTCGGCTCCTTCGGGCAGCGCATCCCGTGCCGCCGCTAAGCTTAAGAGCTACACCATTAGTGAGACCGGCAACTGGCCCGGTAACCCGCCGCAGAGCAGCACCGTCTACTATAAGAGCGGTGCCCAGCAGCAGGCCCAGCAGGTTGCTAACGCTGTGGGTATTAGCAATGTTCAGGAAGGCACCGCCGAGGATCTGGGCAGTAACGACACAGTTGTGGTGCTTGCCAGCGACTTCCAGAGCTAGTTCATTCCTTCTTTCCCCTGTACATGATCCGGGCGTTAGTGCTGTGCCCGTGAGCATCTGTGTGGGCTGTGCCCTGTTTTCCTGCCGCGCCGCGCGTGTTCCTTGCGCTGTTGGCGATATGATGGCCCGCCACGGCCGAAAATGTTTGCCCCTGGGTGCGGTCGGTGCCAAAATTGATGTAGCATTCGGTGCACCCACGGTGCGCATGCGCCGTGAAGCGTTCTGCGGCGGCGCATCCGCTCGGGTGCACCGCACACTTTTGATATAGGGATTCCTACATTCATTTATCAGGAAATATAGGTCCAGGAGGGACATCGCCATATGGCAAAACTTATTGCTTTTGATGAAGAAGCTCGTCGCGGTCTAGAGCGCGGACTGAACACCCTAGCCGATGCCGTTAAGGTGACTCTTGGCCCCCGTGGCCGCAACGTCGTGCTTGAGAAGTCGTGGGGCGCACCCACGATCACCAACGACGGTGTTTCCATCGCCAAAGAGATCGAGCTTGAAGACCCCTATGAAAAGATTGGCGCTGAACTCGTCAAAGAGGTAGCCAAGAAGACCGACGATATCGCAGGTGACGGTACCACCACCGCAACCGTGCTGGCCCAGGCGCTCGTGCGTGAGGGTCTGCGCAACGTGGCTGCTGGTGCTGACCCGCTGAGCCTCAAGCGCGGTATTGAGAAGGCTGTTGAGGAGGTCACCAAGACCCTGCTCGACTCCGCGAAAGAGGTTGAGACCGAGGAAGAGATCGCGGCAACCGCATCCATCTCTGCGGGCGATCAGGAGATCGGTAAGCTGATTGCTCAGGCTATGGAGAAGGTCGGTAAGGAAGGTGTGATTACCGTTGAGGAATCCAACACCTTCGGCCTGCACCTGGAACTCACCGAGGGTATGCGCTTCGATAAGGGCTTCCTCTCCGGCTACTTCGTGACCGACCCCGAGCGTCAGGAAGCCGTGCTGGAAGACCCCTACATCCTGGTGGTCAACCAGAAGATCTCGAACGTGAAGGATCTGGTTCCCGTTCTTGAGAAGGTCATGCAGTCCGGCAAGCCGCTGCTGATTATTGCCGAGGATGTTGAGGGCGAGGCTTTGGCGCTGCTCGTGCTGAACAAGATGCGCGGCTCCATCAAGTCCGTTGCCGTGAAGGCACCCGGTTTCGGTGACCGTCGCAAGGCTATGATGGCTGATATTGCGATCCTCACCGGCGGCCAGGTTATTACCGAAGAGGTCGGCCTGTCCCTGGATACCGCAACCCTTGAGATGCTGGGTAAGGCACGCAAGGTTGTTGTCACCAAGGACGAGACCACCATCATTGAGGGCGCTGGCGACGCCGCCGCACTTGATGGCCGCGTGGCACAGATTCGTGCCGAGATCGCAAACTCCGATTCCGACTACGACCGCGAGAAGCTGCAGGAGCGCCTGGCAAAGCTCGCCGGTGGTGTGGCTGTGCTCAAGGCTGGCGCGGCAACCGAGGTTGAGCTGAAGGAACGCAAGCACCGCATTGAGGATGCTGTGCGCAACGCAAAGGCAGCCGTTGAAGAGGGTATCGTCCCCGGCGGTGGCGTGGCACTGATTCAGGCGGGCGCGAAGGTCTTCGACAAGCTCGACCTGAAGGGTGACGAGGCAACCGGCGCGAACATCGTGCGCGTGGCTATTGATGCGCCGCTGAAGCAGATCGCAACGAACGCTGGCCTTGAGCCCGGCGTGGTGGTCGATAAGGTTCGTTCCCTGCCCGAGGGCACCGGCCTGAACGCTGCAACCGGCGAGTACGAAGACCTCATGGCTGCGGGTATTAACGACCCCGTGAAGGTGACCCGTTCCGCTCTGCAGAACGCCGCATCGATCGCCGGTCTGTTCCTGACCACCGAGGCTGTGGTGGCAAACAAGCCTGAGCCCGCATCCGCTGCGGCACCTGCTGCTGACCCGATGGGCGGCATGATGTAACGTTTCCCGACTGAGGGAGTATGTTGAAGCTCTCCGGGGTGGGTTTCTGACCGGCACAATGCTGGGTACGGAACCCACCCCGGAGAGCTTTTGTCTATCTCAGAACCGCGAGCAGGTGGTTTTTGGTCCGAGCAGGTAGGAAAATCTACCTACTCGCGCGTATGCATGATTGCTCGCAACGTGCGCCGTGATTCGTTCGGTATGGGCGAGCCACGCGGTATGCTGGATTTATGATGCCTAACACCACCTCCAAATCTTCCGAAAACAACGCCCCCGATGCCCCCGCCCGTTCCGACCAAAACACAAAGAGCATCGGCTCGCGAAATTCATTTCTGAGCATCGGGTCGGTGAACTCATTCTGCAGCATTGGCTCTGTAAATTCGGCGTTTTCGATCGGCTCGGTTTTCTCATTTGGGTCTATCGGCTCGGCCTTTTCTTCGCTGTCCATTGCCTCGTGCCTGAGCTTCATGAGCGTGTTATCGGTTTTATCGGAATCATCTGTGCTCTCGGCACGGTCGTACAGGTCGGTGCTTAAAGCGGGCCAGCAGAAGAAGGCAAAGAAGCCGTAGCCTTCCCGCCCCGCCCGATCCAGCTCCAGTCCTGCCTGCAAAAAAGAGCCTTTATGTGAATAAAGCGTAGTTTTCGCCGCTTTATTCACATAAAGGCTCTTTTTTCGATGGGGCAGGGGCGAAGGAACACACTTTGAGGGGGCACATCAGCGAAACCACCCGGCGGGTTACCCGTGCCCGCGCATCCACAGGGTAGAATGGTGGGGCTATGGAATGCGCCTATTACCGTGAGAGTCTTTGCCGCTCCTGCACCAGCATTGAAACCCCGTACCCCGCCCAGCTCGCGGCGAAACAGGCCGATGCGCGCAGGCTTCTCGCAGTATCTCACACCTTCGCTGGAGTATTAGTAACGTAAATCACGCGTTATCCTTGAGTTGCCTTCCACTGCTGAGGAGGTAACCCTGCTAGTATGAGGGAAGCTAACCTACAGGGTTCTCTACTTATTTCTAAGATACCAACACTGGTAATGGGCTTGGCCTATATTTCTATCTGTAGTTCTATGTGTCTCGTCCGTGAGTAATCCTTGAATGTAAGTAAATATCAAATTTTGCATTTGAGTAGGTTCATTTAATTGAATAAATCACTCACACATTTAACATCAATTTATGAAAAAATATAACTCAATATCTTTGCGGGATGGGGTTTTGCATAACCCTAATTCCCTGAATTTTATACGTCTATTATTGGCGTTATTCGTTATTGTTGGTCATGCTTGGCCTTTAACACACAGTGGAAATAGTAACTTTGAAGTTCTATCCGTTGTGGCGGTGGATTTGTTCTTTGCTATCTCCGGATTTCTTATTATGGCAAGTACCCGGCATGGAAACTGGTATTCGTATCTGTGGCGCAGATTTTTAAGGATATTTCCTGGATACTGGGTTTCAATTCTTGTAGTCGTTTTTATATTTGCCCCTTTAAGCTTTCTGATTAATCCCGTGCAAGGACAGTGGAATGTAAAAGATGGAATATCGTACATTATACACAACTCAACCCTTATAAATCTTCAATATGGTTTAGGGGGTAGCCCCAATGGTGAGGCATGGAACGGATCCGCATGGACGCTATGGTATGAATGGACTGCGTATTTAGGAGTTCTTGTCTTAGCTTTCGTACCTGGTTTGAAGCGCTATCAGAGGCTCGTTGTAACTGTAGCGTTTGCTTTTAGTCTGACTTTGACTCCTGCCATGGAACTACTTGACGTTACCACCAACAGGTATTTACATTTCGGGCGGCTGGTGCCTAGTTTCCTTGCAGGGGCGTGTCTATATCAGTGGAGCGATAAAATTCGTGTGAACAAAATTCTAGTGATTTCTAGTGTAATTTTTACAGGGGTCTTATATTGGTGTTTTTCAGGTTATGCTAGAACCCCTTTTCAGCTAGTAGTAGCATATGCAGTACTAGGCATGGGGGTAATTTTAAAAACCTCGTTGTGCCGCAAAAATGATTTATCGTATGGGGTTTATATATACGCTTTTCCTGTGCAAATGATGCTAGTTCTTTTAGGTAGTAGCTCGTTAGGAGTACCGCTAAATATATTACTATGCTCGGCTATTACCTTAGTGTTTGCTTATTTCTCATGGGTGTATGTAGAACGCCCTGCCATGGGTCTGAAAAGTCTTGTACCAGGGGCTGTGAGTAAAAGCGTGAAAGCTGTAGGGGCATAGCATAAAACAGAAATTCTGCCCTAATTAATATAGGTTTATATTTCTTTGTTCATATACGGTGCTTGGTGGTATGCAGGAAATAGGAATTCCTGGGACAACAGAACACAGCTGTGGAACATGCCTATTTCGGCTGTTTACAGGGTAGAATGGTGGGGCTATGGAATGCGCCTATTACCGTGAGAGTCTTTGCCGCTCCTGCACCAACATCGAAACCCCATACCCCGCCCAGCTCGCGGCAAAACAGGCCGATGCGCGCAGGCTTCTCGCGGCGTACCCTCACCTGACCTGGCTGGAACCCGTCGCCAGCGACGAGGCGCATTTTCGGAATAAGGCGAAACTGGTGGTGGGCGGCTCGGCGCAGAACCCATCCCTGGGCATCGTGGATTACCGTTCGGGGATTGCTACCGATTTAAGCGAATGCCCGCTCTATAGTGAGCCGCTTGAGCGCGCCATTCCGGTGCTGCACGAGCTTATACAGCGTGCCGATTTGACCCCGTATGACATTCCGGCCCGGCGCGGTGAGCTCAAGAATATTCTGGTGACCGCATCCGAGACGGGCGAGCTGATGGTGCGGTTTGTGCTCCGCTCGAAGAAGCTGCTGGTGCCTATTCGCCGCCAGCTGGGGTGGCTGCAGGAGCGTCTGCCGAAGTTGGCGGTGCTGTCGGTGAATCTGCTGCGCGAGCATGTGGCGCTGATTGAGGGCGATGAAGAGATTATTCTGACCGAGCGGCAAACCCTGCCGATGCGCGTGAACGGCATGAGCCTGCACCTGCGCCCGCAGAGTTTCTTTCAGACGAACACGCAGATTGCGCAGGCGATGTACGCGCAGGGCCGCGACTGGGTGGGGCAGGTTCAGCCGCGCACGCTCTGGGATTTGTATTGCGGCGTGGGCGGTTTTGCCCTGCACACGGCGCAGGTGATGCATGGCGAGGTCACCGGGATCGAGATCAGTGCGGAGGCGATTCGCAGCGCCCAGCGCACCGTTGCCGAGCAGGGGCTTGAGGGCGTGAAATTTGCGGCGGGGGATGCAACCGAGTTCGCCGTGAACGCCCGCGAAACCCCCGAGATGCTGGTAGTAAACCCGCCCCGGCGGGGTATTGGCGAGAGGCTGTGCGCCTGGGTTGAGGGCTCCGAGATTGAGCACGTAATTTATTCGAGCTGCAACGCGAAAACCCTTGCCGCTGACCTGGCGCGCATGCCTTCCTACAAGCCGGTTGCCGCGCGTCTGCTGGATATGTTCCCTCACACGAGCCACTATGAGGTCATCACGCTGCTGAATCGCGGGTAGCTGCGCCTGTAGTGTAGCTGCCTGCCCGCGGTTTTATCCTATGGAGGAAATGGAAAGTATAAAGCCATAACAGCAGGATTTTTATTATACAAGGAAAGTATTTATATAAGATCTAAGTGTCTAGGTGTGATAGTGACAAACCGGGCAGATTTCTTTTCAGCGACCCATGGGATGGCATGTTTTATTTACCTATGACTAAAGGTGCATGGAAATAGAAACATACCTTCTTGATTATCATTCGAGATATTGTTAGACTTACCTGTAGATATTCTTAAGGCTAATCAATATGGTTCTAAAGATTCTTTCTTCTGAAAGTTTTCAGATCATATCCAGCTTGACCCCAGTGCTTTTATATTGGGAGAACAGCGGGGTATAAGTATTCCCAATAGATAACAGCTGAAGTAACATAGCATTGCGAGCACTCTAACAGACCAAAGTGAAGGAAAGCATATTAAACTGAAGAGGTAATTAAATTAGTACCTTACTTCATGACAAGGAGAGAAAATTTTATGAGAATTGTAAAAATTAAAGTCAAAAACTATCGTTTATTAAGAGATTTTTCTTTGGAGTTAGAGAATGATTTATCCCTAATTGTCGGCAAGAACAATTCCGGAAAAACATCGATCTTATCGATTTTAAATAAATTATTTAATAAAAATCCAAATAATATTTTAAGATGGGATGATATAAATTCAGGGCATAGAGAAGAGATTTTTAAAATTGTAAAAGATGTTTCCGAAAATCCAGAATCAGAATTAAAATATAAAGATATTATGGGTATAAATCTTCAAATTTGGATTCAATACTCAAATTCAGATTCTTACAAAAATATCCAAAGGTTTATGATGGACTTAAATCCTAAAAATAATTTTATTATTCTTGATTTTTCTTATATAGTTCCTGCCAGTAACATTCAAAGTCTAATTGATTTAACTTCTGATTTTAAAGACAATTTTTTAAGCTTTGAATCATTTGAATCAATCATGAGGAAAAAAATAAATAATTTTTTTGAGCTACAAATTCGTTCCTTGGGATATGACCCTGAAAAAGATAGAGAAACAGACGAAAAATCAGACATATTTACAATAAAAGATATCAATAAAATTATCAAGATAAGAGGGATTAGTGCTAGTCGCGAGGTATCAAATAAAGAAAATAATCACTCGCTTTCCAAGATATCTAATCGTTTTTATAAATTAAATAATGATGAAAATATCGATAATAAAGCAACTACTTTATTTCAAAATACAGTAGTTGAAGTAGATAAAAATCTGACAGAGGTATATAACGGAAATGATAATAAGAAGGGAATTTTCAGTTCGGTAACTGAACGTATAAAAAAATTTAGTGGAGACGAGAATTCTACTGAACTAGTTTTTCAGTCATCGCTTTCTGAACAAGACCTTTTAAGCAATAATACTACATTGTATTATAAACATGAGGGTAGTTTATTACCTGAAACATATAATGGTTTGGGATATTTAAACTTATATGGTATCATTTTTGAAATTGAGACTTTGATGACAGATATTAAGCAAGAACCAGCTGATATTAATTTAGTCTATATTGAGGAACCGGAATCACACACTCATCCACAATTACAGTATATTTTTATAAAAAATATAAGAAATTTGATAAACGAACATATTAAAGAACTTGATACAGGTGCCATTACAGGCTGTCTCCAAACCTTAATTACAACACATTCCTCACATATTGTGTCATATTGTGACTTTGATGAATTAATCTACTTGAAGCGAGAAAATAATACGGTAATATCCAAGACATTCAATTCATTAAAATGTGAGTATAACGATGATAAACTTGGGTACAAGTTTGTAAAGCAGTACCTAACACTCAATAGCAGTGAGTTATTTTTTGCAGATAAAGTAATCTGCATAGAAGGAGATACAGAAAGGATCTTGTTACCAGCTATGATGCAAAAAGTTGATGAATTGAGCCCAAGTGAACAGAATAAGATGCCGCTGCTTTCGCAAAATATTTCAATTATTGAAACAGGTGTTCACTCACATGTATTTAGGAAGTTATTTGATTTTCTTGGAATCAAAGTATTAATTATTACAGACATAGATCCTGCTAAGAAAAGCGAGAATAATAAGTATAAATCTTGTGCAGCAGATGATGCTACAACAACTACTAATGCTTCAATAAAAAATTTCTTTAACATTGAAGGTGATGGTAATTTTAAAGATATACGTGATAAGAAATTTGAAGAAAAAATATCATCTAACTCGTGTATTAGAATTGCCTATCAAATCTCAGAGTTAGAAAATAACTATCAACCAGCTAGTTTCGAGGATGCATTTATTAGTATTAATAAACACTTTATTCTAGAGAATAGAAAAGGTTTGATTGAGTATAGAGCGCTAAAAAACTTTAACGAAGATGATCTAAATAATTTCTATACTTTTGCAAGGACTAAAATAGAGAAAAAGTCGGCATTTGCATCAAGTTTGTTATATTATGGGAATGATGAAAGTGTTTGGCAGGTTCCGAGTTATATTAAGGAAGGGTTATTATGGTTGAGAGATCAATAGAACCAGAGGTAGAAGAAGTATTCAAAGCAATCGAAAATGGTCGTAATTTTATTCTTGAAGGTGGGGCTGGTAGTGGGAAAACCTATTCCTTAGTTTCAATCATTAGAAGAATATCAAGCGAGGAACCCAATAAATCTATTGTATGTATTACATATACAAATAATGCTGTAGCAGAGATTCGATCTCGTGTTAATAATGATAAATTATGGGTATCAACAATCCATGAGTTTATTTGGCATGTTATTGGAAAGTTTCAACAAGAAATTAAAGAATGCCTAATTGAGTTAATAAATAATGAAGAGCAAAAATTATTTCTTAAACCTAGAGAGTTTTCTAATCAAGAACTAGTATCTTTAGAATACTTTCTGAATATTTATATTGATTATGATGAACGTTATTCTATGAGTAGAGATGAAAATAATCGGGTACAAATTAGTCATGACCATATATTAATATTGGCTGAGAATATGTTTTCAAAATATGTTAAGCTTCGTGATATTTTGGCTGATATAGCAAACTATATTTTTGTTGACGAATATCAAGATACTAGTCCATTAATTGCAAAAATACTGTTAAAACATCTTCAGAAGAGTTCAAAGAAAAATATTATTGGATTTTTTGGAGATTCCATGCAAGCTATCTACGATAATGGAGTTGGCGATCTAGAGTCCTACGGTTTAGAGAAGATTCAAAAAACACAAAATCGTCGCAACCCTCAAAAAATTATTGATTTAGCAAATAATTTTAGATGTGATAGATTAATTCAAACTCCATCCGATGATGTATCGGCCCCAAATATTAATCCAGAGACACTAACTGTTATTCCAGGGACAGTAAAATTTGTCTATGGTGATGGACTTAAACAACTTGAAGACCTTAGAAATAGTCCAATGTATAAATCCTTAGGATTCGATGATCCATTAAAAACTAAAGAACTGCGGCTTACCCACAAACTTAATTCAGAAACGGCAGGATTCCCTGAGTTATATAAATTATATAATTCAGATATATTTATAAAACTAGTTACAAAATTAAAGGACAAGATTAATACGAGTGAAATAGATATTTCTGGAAAGACATTTGAAGATATTGTAAAAGAAGCTCAAGTTTTAACTAAGCGAGGAGGGCCCCCTCTTATTAATAAAATATTACCTGAGCCAACGTACTCCCATTTTTATGAGAAAATAAAATTTAACTTGTTTAAAGACGTTATAAATAAGATTGGAATTAATAAAGACTCATTATTTTCTTATAGGTCTAATGTAACAGAAAATCGATATGAATCAGGAGCAGATAGAGACCGAATTCTTAGAAGACTTGATTCTATATACGAATTAACGGAATTGTATAAAGATAATAAAATTAATAAATTTTTGAATCTAACTAAATATAAAATTGGATCCGAAAAGGATAAAATGAATCTTGATAATATTATGTCTCAAATATCTGAAAATTCAAATGCTCTTACTATCGAAGATGTATTGGATATTGCAATAAAGAATCGATTAATTCTAGAAGATGATTTATTCGATAATTTTATTGATAATAATGGATACTATTTGTGGTCACAAATTAATAAAATACCATTCCAGGAATATGTAAGAAGCATTGAGTATTTAAGAGAGTATTTATCCGTTATGACCCAACATAAAGTTAAGGGCAGCGAATATGATAACGTTTTAGTGCTATTAGATAATGGTAGATGGAATAAATATAATTTTGACACATTATTTGGTCAAGGATCAAATAATGAGAAAGTCCAAAATAGAACTAAAAAACTATTCTATGTTACTATTACTAGAGCAAAGAAAAATTTGATTATTTATATGCCAAAGAACGATTCAAGAATTATTGAAAAAGCTAAATGTTTTTTTGAGAAAGACGACATTATTGATGTTATGTCTTTAGTTGATGATTAAAATTGAAATAGTAAAGCTAATACTTTGCCAGTTCTACTATTTTAATCTATGTATGCTATTACTTCTTGCTGTCGTGGCTTTACCTCATGACTTCCGCGGACAGATAGCATTTTGACAAACAGATGACCGATCGTTATCTGTTCTGTTCTTGGGGTGGAGAAACAGCCGAAGATCTAAATAAGGATGGCTGCCTTTGGCTTCATGAAAGCTCTCTTCTGAAAATTCGGCATTTGCGGTACAGGTGTTTACCTGCCACATGGTGTTCGTAATGATCAGCGGATCAAGGCAGTGGCATCCGCCGTACCCTTCACCGTGATGGAATACGTCCGCACGGCTTCAGATGAAGAGTTGTTGGCTGAGTAAGGCTGCCCTATGAAAATGGGGTAGAGCCAAACCGTTTCGATTTGATCACAGGGTCGGATGTTGCACCGTACTACTTTGACATCAACCGTAGTGCGGCAGCTAATATGGTGAACCCCGTAACCTGGTCACAAATGTCATGGCATAATTCCCACTCGATCGAAACCATTAAAGAACTGCATGTTCCTTATATGGTGATCATGGCTGAAAACGCATTTACACGTGAGGGCGCAGAAGCGATGTACGAAAATGCCAACGAACCGAAAGAATTCCATTTGATCGAAGGCGCAAATCATATTGATCTGTACGATGTGGAAGAGTACGTTACGCCTCTAAGCTATCCAGGCTTTACCCCCGAACTCCGCGAGTAGATGATTTTTTGACGAACAGATGACTGTCGGTCATGTTCTCTTCAAAAAAATCATCTATTCTCGAGCGTTTAAGGAGTTTGCTAACCTGACAGTGATGTAGGTGCGGAGCTGGAGGAAAGCGTGGGTGTTTTCGGGCGGACTCGATGATGTTACTGGTGGGCGATGTTACGGAGTCGCTAGGGATGGCGGGTGTAAAACCTGCTTCTTCTTGCGGAGTCTGGGGAGCGGCTGCGACGTAGTGGTTTGTTGAGGCGGCGGCATGCGATGCGGCATGTCGCCGTGGGTTTCCTACTGTATCCTTCCATAACCAAAATTTTTGGAAGTTCCTACCCGAGATCTCCCACCTGAGAGAAACTTAACGGTAAGATGAAGACTGAATAGAATCATAGAGTTTAAAATATGAAAGGAATATAAATTATCTTAAAAAAGAAGGTAATATGAAGTTTCCCTATGTTGGGAAAATACGTGAATGATAAATATGTGGTCTTTTACTCTGATTTTAGAGGTTGCAGGCAAATAGGGTAAATAAGGAAACAGAAAATCGGTCTGTATGGGGGATGGGATTAGTAGATAGGGTTAGTGATAAAAATGATTTTTGGATCCTGCGCACAAGGATATAATTCGTGCTGAAGTATCAAAATGGGCAGGTGATAGTTCTATAGAAGAATAGTCGTGGTACAAACGCATAATTATAATAGTTATTTAATTAAGAAATATACAAATATTTAAAAAGGATTAGTAATGAACAACTTCATTCTTCTAATTCAATCTTTTATATTACTTTTTCTGCCAACCATTGCTAAATATACTATAAAATCTATATATAAAAAGTCGTGGGATATATTTATAAGTGTAAGTTATGGAAAATATGGAGATATTCTTAAAAATTCGGAAATTATTTTAAATGGACCCTTGAAGCACAAGGATGAATATAATCGAGTTGCTGTTTTGAGCTCCATTAATATCTTACTAAAAAATATAAAATCTGCCAGATGGATAAATAAATCACTCGCTTTTAAAATTATATGCTTAGCAATAACTGAAGGCAAGGAATACCCTTTGGGGCTGAAAGAAAAAGTTGAAAGCTTTACCAGGACTGCTTTCCTTGTTTTTATGTCTTCTGTTATGGTATTTGTTATTATGGTAATTTATGCGTGGATAGGATTAGATGTTTTTAAACCCTCTCCATATTTAGAGGAATTGAATTGGATATATGATATAATCTTATTTACATTACATAACGCTCTAATAATTTCTTTGTATATTTCATTATTTTTATGTTTGATATTTATTATTGAATGGTTTACTTCTAGAAAAAAGAATAGAATCCCTGAACTTGTGAATAACTTGCAATTATGTCAAATTATATCTTATATATATTACTTGTACGATCTTGAACTTTATGACACTGATAATATATTAAATAGATATGTAGACAATTCATTAAAGAAATCTGATGCTACTAGTGGAGTTAGAAATTGCAACTGGGGGCAGGTAGATATATTGAAATCTGAATTCTATGAAAAATATAACACTTTTATTCCTCCAGTAGCGGCGGGTGGCTATCTATTGCCTTATAGTCATGTTAAAAACCCTTCTAGGCCAACCATTGTGGGGAAGGTTCGCCTTGCCTGGTTCCTTTGGAAAGAAGTGTGTCTAGGTATAGGTTTGACGCTTGTAGCTATATATTGGTATTGTCAATCTCAAAATTTTAATATTATCGATAATTTAATTCACTTTTTACAAAGGTTTTAGGTACATTTATGTTCTTTAACTCTTCTTCTGGTGTTTAGCCATCACCTCGGGGTGGGTATCGAGCAGTGTCCGCCCTGCGGTGGTGAGCTTATAAGATCGCACGGAAACCGCACCTTTAAGCTGAGCGGGGGTGCTCCCGAGTAAAACTCATTAACTCAGCCTTTTTCCTACCGCCTAAGCGCCGCCACTTGATCGGCAGTTGCGCTGTCGCGTCGATCTGCAGCCGCTACGCCGCCCCGCCCGAGCTAGCCGCACCCGCGAGAATGCCCGCCGCATAGGCTGCCTGCCCCACGTGCTGGGCGGCATCGTCGATCATACTCACCAGCCGCACCCCGCGCGTCACATGCGGAGTCCACGACGTATCAATCACGTCATCCAAATCAGCCTCGCTCAAACCCGCAATATACTCGCTCAATGACGCAGTGGTTGCACCCAAATATTCAACCAGCAACGCGGCATCCTCCACCACGACGGCACGCGCCTGCTCGGCGGTATGACCGTAGCCCACCGTGTCGCCCAGCTCGCCCAAGTTGAAGCGGGAATCGAACCCCTGACTATGCCACACCTGCGGCTCGCCGTTCAGCTGCGCGAGCTGCGCATCCATCTGCCGCCCCGCATGCCACAGCAGCCAGGCGATCGAATTCGTATGCCCACCCGCGTGCGCGTTCAACGCCCCTTCGGGCAGGGTGTTTATGAGGGCTTTCGCTTCGGTGGCGGGTCGGCTTGCAGCTTCGCTCAGAACATCGCGGGCATCCATTGCGGCTCCTTTATCCGGGGTAAAAGCGTCTACCACCAGTCTAGATTTCAAAGCGCAGAAGCACATCTATTTTGAGGTTTATTGTGCATTCGGCGACTTAAATAACCGTCAAATACATAAAAACCCAAACTAGAAAGCCGAGGCGCGCCAAAGCCAACCGGCGCAATAACGCTCACATCCGCCGCTCTTTCACAACTAACTTTGCGCGACGGCCTCCTGATAGTGCTCGCCCCACGCCCACAGCGCATCGAACAGGGTGCGCATGCTCTGCCCCAGCTCGGTCAGCTTATACTCCACGCGCGGCGGCACCTGCTCGTAGACGGTGCGGGTGAGAATTCCGCGAGCCTCAAGCTGGCGCAGATTCTCTGTGAGTACCTTCTGCGAAATATCGCCGAGCGAGCGCTGAAGCTCCTTATATCGCAGGGGCCCGTTGAGCAGATCACGCACAATCAGGGCACCCCAGCGCGTTGAAATAACCTCCAGCGTGGTTTCGACGGGGCACTGCGGCCGCTCGGCGTTTTGGTAAAGATACTGGTCCGTCACAATAGTTTCCTTGGGGTAACTGGGGCACGTTAAAGTGCCGTCTTCACAGGCGGTTATCGCGTCGGTAGCGTTGAATACGTCCTAAGAATACAACGTTTATCGCGGAGGAAACATGAAAATCGCAGTCATCGGCGCAAACGGTACGTCCGGTACTCTCGTCGTGCGCGAAGCCACCGAACGCGGGCATGAAGTTACCGCTATCATGCGGTCCGAGCACCCCACCCAGGCGCAGCACACGCTCATTAAGGACGTTTTCGCGCTCACTCGCAGCGACCTGTCTGGGTTCGATGCGGTGGTAGACGCCTTCGGCGCGTGGACTCCCGAGAGTCTGCACCAGCACAAGGAACACCTAATCCACCTTGCGGATGCGCTCAGCGGCACCCAAACTCGTCTGCTCGTTATCGGCAGCGCCGGCAGCCTCTACACCGACTCGACCACGGATCAGCGGCTTGTAGACTCGCCCGCCATGCCCGAAGAATTCAAACCGCTGGCTACCGCGATGGCGCAGGCGTATGATGCGCTGCGCATCCGCGACGATGTTGCCTGGACCTACCTGAGCCCGGCCCTGGTGTTTAACCCTAAGGGTGAGCGCACGGGCGAATACCAGCTGGCAGGCGATGTGCTGACGATGAATGCCGCCGGGCAGAGCGAAATCAGCTATGCGGATTTCGCGGTCGCCGTGGTTGATCTTATTGAGTCGGGGGAGCATCAGCGCGAGCGTGTGAGCGTGGTGTCGCGGTAGCTTACACACCCCTGTTGTTGGGTGTAAAAAGAGCCTTTATGTGAATAAAGCGTTGAAAATCCCACTTTATTCACATAAAGGCTCTTTTTAGGCTGCATAAGATAAGGTCGACGACCCGCCCCCAGCGCAGCGTCAAAAAACTTAATGTTTTCTTGCAAAACCCAGGAATAAATGCCACACGCCGCCTGTTGAAGTTCACCGGAACACCAGACACAAATTATGAACACCTCAAACTTCACCGGGAGAACACTATGACTACCGCGCGCCTTCACTTCGATATGGTCGTTATCGGCTTCGGCAAAGGCGGCAAAACCCTTGCTGGCGCCTACGCGAAAACCGGCAAGAACGTCGCCCTGATCGAGCAGTCCTCAAACATGTACGGCGGCACCTGCATCAATATCGGGTGCGTGCCCACCAAGGCTCTTGTGCACCGGGCTGACGAATTCCGTGCCAGCGGCGAACACAACGCCGAAGCTGCGAACGCCGCCTACGAGAGCGCCGTGGTTTTCCGTGACAAACTCACCGGTGCCATGCGCGCGAAGAACCGCGAAATTCTCGAATCGAACGCCACCGCCAAACTCATTGACGGTCACGCACGGTTCCTCTCAGACACCGAGGTCGAGGTCACCGCGGGCGAGGACAAACTGGTCGTCACCGCCGACTGCTTTATCATCAACACCGGTGCCGTGGCGACTATCCCGCCCATCCCGGGCGCCCGCGAATCGAAGCGCGTGCTCACCTCCACCGAACTGCAGAAGATCACCCCGCGCCCGAAGCGCCTGGGCATTATCGGCGGCGGTCCTATCGGCGTCGAGTTCGCCGGTATTTTCTCCTCCTACGGCACCGAAGTAACCCTGCTTGAAGGCGCTCCCGCGCTTTTCGGGCGTTACGATGACGACGTCGCCCAGGCGGCACGCGAGATTATCGCCGACCAAGGTATTACCGCTCACGCGGGCGTTCGCGTAGAGACCGTTACCGATAACGCCGACTCCGTGACCGTGAACTACCTGGACTCCGAGGGTGCGTCCAAGCACCTTGAGGTGGATTACGTGATGGTCGCAACCGGGCGTAAACCCGCCACCGAGGGGCTGGGGCTTGAGAACACGAGCATCGAAACCACCGAGCACGGCGCAATCGCTGTCGACGAGCACCTGCGCACCACGGCACCTAATATTTTTGCGCTCGGCGACGTCAACGGCGGCCCGCAGTTCACCTACATTTCGCTGGATGACTACCGCGTGGTGCTTTCGCAGCTGCTCGGTGACGGTTCCCGCTCCACGAAGGACCGCCAAGCGGTTGCCGCAACCATCTACATGAACCCGCCGCTCTCGTCCGTCGGCCTCACTGAGCGTGATGCGCTCGCCGCCGGTCACACCATCAAGGTTGCTGCCAAGCCTGTCGCTGCTATTGCCGCCATGCCGCGTGCGAAGACCCTGGAAAACCCGCGCGGCATCATGAAGTTCGTGATTGATGCCCAGACTGACCAGATTCTTGGCGCTCAGTTGCTGGTGGTCGAGTCTATGGAGGTTATCAACCTTGTGGCGTTGGCAATGCGCCACAATATTACGGCATCGCAGCTACGTGATGAAATTTACACTCACCCCTCAATTACCGAGGGGTTGAATGAGGTGCTGGCAGTGGCCCAACCTGTGGCCTAGCTCCGTAGCCTAAAACCCGTGGGGCGGCGCGCCCAGCCAGTACGTCTACCCGCCCACGCGGGCGCTATTCTGCGGGTGCGGGACCGCCGTTCGAGCTGTGAGCCGGGGCGGTTTTACGCCCCGCTGGTTGTGTTGTCTTCGTGGTGCTGGCTGCCGCGTTGTCACCCGGTATATGTAGTTAAGGCCCCGGCATGAGGTGAACAGTTGTTCACCGCTGTCAGGGGCCTTTGCTATATTTTCTTTCCGGGGCGTAATCATCACCCCCAAAGATGCAGGTTAGGTCAGGATGTCCTAATATTTAATCGTACGTGCGCGCCGCTGGCACGTCATTCACCAACCATACAAAAGACGGGGGAGTCATCCGTGGCGTTGCCCAAGAAAATTGCACCCTATTCGTACCGAGACCAGGAACACCAGAACCGCGTGAATTGGCGGGTCGATCCTGCTCGCGCTGCGCTTCTTGTGCACGATATGCAGCGCTATTTCGTGCGCGCCTTTGAGCTGGAACGTAACGGCCAAACCCTCCCAGACGCCCAAATCAACATTGCCATTGCCAATATTCGCCGCCTAGTGGATGCGGCACACGCGGCGAATATCCCGGTCTACTACACCGCCCAGCCGCCCCGCCAGAACCCCGCCGACAGGCGCCTGCTGACTGACTTCTGGGGCGACGGCCTGCAGGATGATGAAAGCGCCCAGATTCTTGACGAGCTCGCCCCCACCGAGGCCGATACCGTGCTCACCAAATGGCGGTACTCCGCCTTCGTGCGCTCCCCGCTCGAAGAACAGCTCAAAGAGCTTGGGCGTGACCAGCTCATCATCAGCGGAGTGTACGCACATATTGGCTGCCTCACCACCGCCCTGGAGGCGTTCATGCGCGATATCCAGCCGTTCATGGTGGCGGATGCGCTCGCCGACTTCACCGAGGAAGAGCACCGCATGGCCTGCGAATACGCCTCAGGCCGATGCGCCCGCGTGTTAGACACCGCCGAGGTGCTGGCGCAGATTACCGCTGGCGCCCCCGGCGCGGACGGGGCACCGGAAACCGGGAAGGCGCGCGCATGAGCTGGGTTATTGTGACCGGCGCGAACGGCGGAATTGGCGCGGCAACCGTGCACGAACTCATCAAGAATAACTATTCGGTGTACGCCGCCGATCTGGCGGAGACCCCGCACGAATCATTCGCCGCCTACAGCGACACCACGTTCCGCTACAGCCCCGTTAATGTGGGTGATGAAGAGTCGGTGCGGGCGCTCGCCGGTGCCGCCGCTGAGGTGGGGGAACCCATTAAAGGTGCCGTGCTCGCGGCGGGGATCGCCCACAGTCAGCCGCTCTTAGACACCTCTTTTGAGGACTGGAAACGGCTGCACGCGGTTAATGCCGACGGTGTTTTCCTGTGCCTGCGCGAGTTCGCGCGCGTTATGATTGAGCAGGCACAGGCAACCCCTGAGAACACGCGTTCGCTGGTGACGGTCGCCTCTAACGCGGCCCGCGTGCCCCGCGCTGAATTCGGTGCTTACGGGGCCTCGAAAGCCTCAGCGGTGCGCGTATCGTCAAGCTTCGGGCTGCAGCTGGCGCGCCACGGTATTCGCGTGAACACGGTCTGCCCCGGTACCACCCGCACCCCCATGGTGACTGACGCCTGGGGCGGTGAGGACCTCAGCGCCCTGCCGGTGGCGGGCAGCCCCGAGACTTTCCGCCTGGGAATTCCGCTTGGGCGCATTGCCGACCCCGCCGATATTGCGGCGGTGAATGCGTTCCTCATTAGCGATGCCTCACGGCATATCACCATGCAAAACATTGTTGCCGATGGCGGCGCGACCCTCTAGCAGGCCCGAAAGGCTGTATCATCTGTGAGCACTACCCTGCCCGATTTCATGTTTGCCACCGGCACCCGCGTGATGCGCACCGCCGGTTCCCTCCGTCAGGTCACCCCGCAGCAGGCGCACGCCGCCGCCGTTGAGGCCGGTACCGCCGTGGTTGGCCTCATTCCTTTTGACCCCGACGCCCCCGCGCACCTGTTCGTGCCCGAGCACCTGCAGATTGACGATATCCCGGTGCCCGAGCGTGAGGTCACCCTCGCCGAACCAACGCAGATTGAGGGCCGCGAAAACCCCGGGTACCGGCAGGCAGTAGCGACCGCCGTTGAGCGTATGAAAGCGCATCAGCTGGATAAGATTGTGCTCTCTCGCCTGCTGCGGGCCGATTACGCGCCGGGCGCCCTCGACTGTGCCGGGGTGTACAACAACCTGCGCGCACAGCAGCCCAACACGTTTGTTTTTAGCGTCAAACTGCCGCAGGGGCATCGCGGGTTGGAGCACCCGTACCTGATGGGTGCCTCCCCGGAACTGATTTTCAGTACTGAACCAGACACCGGGGAAGGCAGCGCCTTCAAAACGCACCCGTTGGCGGGCAGCGCGCCGCGCATCGCCGAGCGTGGCAGCACCGAGGATGAGGCTATTGGGCGGCGGCTTATGGCTTCGCCGAAAGACCGTGGCGAACATGCGACCGTTATTGCCAGTATTCGCGCGCAGCTGGAACCTATTACCCGCCAGCTCACTATTCCTGAGGAGCCTTCACTTCTTCAAACCCCGCAGCTGTGGCACCTTGGCACCCCCATCTCGGGTGTGCTGAAACAGGGTATGACCTGCCTGGATGGTGCGCACGCTATTCACCCGACCCCCGCGATTTGCGGCGCCCCCACCGAGGTTGCGCGGCGTATGATTACCGAGCTTGAGCCGTTTAGCCGCGACTATTTCGGCGGGCTCGTCGGTTACATGAACGCGGACGGAAGCGGCCAGTGGGCGCTCGTGCTGCGCTGCGCTGAAGTTGATACGCAAACCGCTATCCTCTACGCGGGCGCGGGCATTGTGGCTAAATCAGACCCAGTGCTGGAACACACTGAAACCGGCACGAAACTGGGCAGTTTCGGGCGTGCGCTGGGGATTAATACGCTCCCTGAGACACCCCCGGAAGCGTAGGGCGCTTCCTCATCGTCTTTCCCCGTACCGTCCGGTGCATCAGCATACGGCAGGGGTGATTAGGCGGTGACGGTGTCAGCCCCCATCCTCATGGTGGGCAGTTGGGAAAAAGTGAGCGGCGCCAGGTTATTGCGCAGCTCAACGGGGGTGGCCACCGGGTGTACGTGCACGCTGTTGGGCACCCCTTCAGTTGCGGTGGCTAGGAGGAATTGTTCAGCAGCAACATCGCTGCCGTGCGCCGGGTTGGTGCTCTGCGGGCTGTTGTGGGCGGGCCGCTTCTCGGGGTGTAGGGTGAGCGCCGTCCAGGTGATATAGAACGACCGTTCTTCCGTGGTGTCGCTGTTATCCCGTGAAGGCACGGTGAACACTGCGCGCGCGGAGCAGACGGACGCGGCCGTCACCTCTTCGTCAGCCAGCTCACGGGATGCCTCGAAAGCCTCCGCCAGTTGGTCTGTTAGGGAATCACTAAAAAATACGCGCACCGCCGCCGGGGAGACGCTCAGCCCGTGGCCGGTGGCTTTGAGCACTGCCTCTTTCGCGGTCCATAATGCCACCCCCAGGAGGTTGCGTGCCTCACCGGTGGTTGCCTCATATATTTCACGTTCACGCAGTGACAGCGCCACCCGTGCGAACCCGGGGAATAGGCGGTCTCGACGGGGCTCAAGATCAACCCCGAGCACCTGCGTATCGTCGGGGCAGAACCCGCCCACCGCCAGGGATGAAACCTGCGACATATTAAAGTTCATGCCTTCAATGCGGGGTTTACCGTGCGGCTTGGTGCTGTTGCATAGGGTGCAGGTACGATCCACTTCGATCGTGTGCGCCGCGCTGGAGACAACCCCCAGTCGGCATGCCGCCATAGAGCGCATGAGCGCCTGGGTGGAGAGGTAGCTGACCGCCCCAACAGGGGTGGGCAATTCGGCGGCGCGGCGTTGTTCAGCCGCACCTAGGTAGCTGAGCCAGCTGACCCGCAGGCCGCTGTACATGGTGCGTGTGGGCAAGGCAAATACCGCCACCTGTGCACCGCCGGAAGTAGAGACAGTGGTGATCATGCTCTACAGTCTACTCCCACCGGAGGGAAAATATACAGATATGTGCATGACGAACATGTCACTGTTTGCACCTGCCGGTAGGGTAAAGTCGAGTGCATGAGCGAGATTATTGCGGCTGCTGACGGTTCGGCGCTGGGCAACCCCGGCCCGGCGGGATGGGCCTGGTATATTGACGACAATCACTGGGCGGCTGGGGGCTGGGAGCACGGCACCAACAATATGGGTGAGCTGAAGGCTGTCCTTGACCTGTTCGAGGCGACCGCGCACATGCCCGAACGTAAACTTGTGGTGTACTGCGATAGCCAGTATGTGATTAATTCCCTCACCAAGTGGATGCCCGGCTGGAAGAGCCGCGGCTGGAAAAAAGCCGACGGCAAGCCGGTATTGAACCGTGAACTGCTGCAAGAGCTGGATGCTGCCACCGCTGGGCGTGACTATCAGCTGGTGTGGGTCAAGGGCCACTCCGGCCACGAACTGAACGAGGCCGCTGATGCGCGCGCAAACGCCGCCGCGCAGGCGTACCAGCAGGGGAACACACCGGATGCCGGCCCGGGCTTTGGTGCGGCTGCGGGGGCATCTTCAAGGGTCTCCGGCGGGCAGGCTCCGGCTGCGGAGGCCGAGCCTGAGCAGGGCCCCTCAGCAGATGCGCATCTGAGCGTTGAAGAGTTCACGATAGAGCAGGCGCAGCAGGCCCGTGAAGGATTCAACGCCCTCAAACTCAACGGTGTGCTCAAACCCGCCTCTGCTGTTGCTGCCCCCGACCCGCAGGCGGTGGCGGAGCGTAAGGAGAAATTAGCGCAGGCGGCGCAGCGAGCCGAGCGGCACGAGCAGGCCGCTCATGTTCAGAGCCCACAGCAGACACAGCAGCAGCTCACCGCCGACCCTGATGAGGCGCTTGCCGCAGAAGAAGAGCTTGAAGCCAACGGCGCGGCCATGGGCGAGGAGGAAATCGCCGAGCTGCTGGATGAAAACCTGGTGTGGATTACCTCTGCTGGCCGCCCGGTTTCACGAGCCTCCACCATCGAGTACCGTGCCCGCGCATTTACTCAACGCGGGGAACCAACTCACCGCGTAGTGGAACTGGTGGACACCGCGAATGTGCTGGTGATGGCGGTGGTGGATACCGCGCGCGGTCGGGTGAACCGTTCCAGCCTGTGGCATTATGATGCGCAGGCGGGCTCTTGGTGCCTGCGGTTCAGGCAGGATACCGCCATGCCCGGCTAGTTTCACCCGCTAAGCCCAGCCTCACAGGATCCGCTGTGTGCTGCTGGCTAGCAGCCGCCAAAAGTGCGGCGCTGGCCGGTTCGGTACGTTCGGGCGGGTGAGCCTGCGCCCAGAAGGGGGCGAAGCACGGGCCTGCGGGTGCTGGGATGGTAGCAGGTTAAAAGATTGGGGCGGGTACATCATGTACCCGCCCCAAACCGTTAAGATAGACTCACCACATATCTTGAGTTACTTATATCGGTTTATTGAATTGAAATTGCAGAATTCGCTTATTATATTACCCCATAAACATCGAAGCGTTCGACTGCTCGGTATCGGAGTAGTTGACACCGGCACGTGAAAGCGCTTCGTTAATCTGGGCGATAGACTCTTCCACCTGCCGCTGGGTTGCACGCCACTTATCGAGCACGCCCTGGAAGTTGGTCGAGGCCGAGCCGGTCCAAGAGCTCTGCAAATCCTGCAGGGAAGCAGTCATGCCGTTCACCTCTGCGGTGATGGAAGCAACGTGTGCTTTTGCCTGCGCGCTCTTTGACGCAATGACTTCGGAATCGACAATGAACTGTGCCATGATAGGTTCTCCTTCAGTAGGGTATGTATTGGTTGTGCCTCTAGCACCTAATTCCTAAGCGCTTGTTACAAGACTAAAACGAATCAAAAAATATTTTCATGAATTAAAATAAATCTGTGGATAACTTACGTTACCTGGTCGTAAAACCAGCTTATCCACAGAATAAAACTCAATTTTCAGCCCTGAATACCCCCACAGACCCTCTCAGTATGAAGAAATATGAAGCTTTGCGGGGCTAGCGGCGCCCAGACCACCAGCCCGTGGAACATCCCTGCACACGCGAAAGGGGCGCACGGTTCGGCTCTTACACCGTCACCGTGCGCCCCGCATGTACCGCAGCTTCTTTTAGCCAGCGCCCGCCAAAACCGGCAGCGACACCACAAACGTGGCCCCGCCTCCATCAGTCTCTTCAATACGGATATGCCCGTCGTGCTGCTCCACGATTGCGGCCACAATCGACAGGCCCAGACCCGTGCCCCCGGTCTCCCGTGAGCGTGAAGTGTCGGTGCGGTAGAAACGCTCGAACACGCGCTCACGATCCTCACCGTGGATACCGGGGCCGTGGTCGCGCACCTCAATAATGGCGCGCGGCACCCCGGGGGCCTCCTGCCGCACACCCACCGCAACTTCAAGGGGCGAACCCTCAGGGGTGTACCGCATGGCGTTGGTGAGCAGGTTCGCCACCACCTGACGCATCCGCGGCTCATCACCGACCACCGGTGCGGAGCAGGGCGCCACATCGTCGGTCAGGCCCACCAGGGTAATCTCACGGTCGGGGGAGGTAGCGAAGGCATCGTTGGTGGCGTCCACCGCCAGGTGGAACATATCAAACGGGGCCAGCTTCGATTCCCGGCGCTCATCAATGCGGGCCAGCGTCAGCAGATCCTCCACCAGCTGCCCCATACGTTTAGACTCCGCCTCAATACGGCCCATAGCGGTGGCCACAGCGTCCTCATTCGGCAGCGCCCCCTGCCGGTACAGCTCGGAGTACCCGCGAATACTCACCAGGGGGGTGCGTAGCTCGTGGGATGCATCGCCCACGAACTGGCGCATCTTCGCCTCAGATTTTGCCTGCGCATTGAACGAGGTCTCGATCTGGGCGAGCATGGTGTTCAGCGACGTGGCAAGACTGCCAATCTCATTGCCGGGATTGTAGTCCTCAATACGTTGTGACAGATCCCCTTTAGCGATCTTCGCCGCCGTCTGCTCCACGCGCGCCAGCGGCTCGAAAGTGCGGGTGACAATCACCCACGTCATTGCAATAGCCGAGGCGAGCGTGGCCAGCCCGAACGCGAAGGTGAGCACACCTACGAGAGCAACCACCTGGTTGGTTTGCTCCAGGGGTAAGGCAACCACCATGGAGGTGGCGTGCACCCCGTTCACGCTGGTGTCGTTATTAAGCGTCATCGGCAGCAGACGCCAGTCTTTCGACCCTTCCACCGAGTTAACAGTAGTGCCGACCCCGTTATTTTTGCGCACTTTATCGGCTGTCCAGCCGGTTACTTGCGGCTCGTCCCGGGAGCTCGTATCGGGGCTGAGCGCGTACAGGGTGTTGCCGTGCTCATCCAGCAGGTACACGTGGTACGAACCGAGCGTGGCCTCCTGCACGGGATGCTGGCTATTGTTCGAGACAAGGGAAAGCAGGTTCGCCGAGTTCGCCTTCATCTCGTCGTCCAGCTGATGCACCATCTGCGCGCGCAACGCCGAAATCGCCACAAGGGAGGTCACAACGATCGCCAAAGCAATCAGTGCAGAGGTCACCAGCACCAGCTGCGTGCGCAGCGACAGTGTGAACGGTATACGCTCAAGGGGTCTGCGCCCCATGTGCTTCTGCGTGGAGGCATTCTGTTGAGCCGCCTCCGGGGCCTCCGGGGGCTGCTGTGCGGGTTCGCGGTTGAACAGTTTAATAGGTACCGCCCCTAGCTGCGGGAACCACGAACCATGTACCCTACGCCGCGTTTGGTGTGGATCAGGGGTTCGTGGCCCTCACGGTTGTTATCGATCTTGCGGCGCAGGTACGAGATATACGACTCCACGATGGACGAGTCGCCGTTAAAATCGTACTCCCACACGTGGTCGAGGATCTGCGCCTTCGACAGCACCCGGTTCGCGTTGAGCATCAGGTAGTGCAGCAGATTGAACTCGGTGGGGGAGAGGTCAATCTCCTCCTCGCCAAGGAACACCTCATGGGTGTCGGTATTCAGGCTCAGATCGTCCACCCGCAAAATAGCAGTATCTTCCTCCTGCAGCGAGCGGGAACGGCGCAGGATGGCTCGGATACGGGCGATCACCTCATCCAGCGAGAACGGCTTAGTCACGTAGTCGTCACCGCCTGCTGAGAGACCAGCAACTTTATCTTCGGTGGCGTCTTTCGCGGTCAAGAACAGCACAGGGTAGGTGCGTCCGCCTTCACGCAGGCGGCGCGTCACATCAAACCCGTCCATGCCCGGCATCATCACGTCAAGCACAATCAGGTCGGGCTGTTCCTGCTCGGCCTTCTCAATGGCCTCGCGTCCGTTTCCGGCGGTCACCACTTCAAACCCGGCAAAACGCAGGGAGGTGGCGAGTAGTTCAAGAATGTTGAACTCGTCATCAACGACGAGCAGCTTAGCTTCAGCAGACATGTTCACTCTTTTCTGACGTATATATGTGGTTGCGCGGCCGGAAGGCCCTCTAACTTGACTTACGCCGAAGAACCGCAAGGAGGAGGGCAAGCATTAGCGCGATGAAAGCGACGGGGAACAGCACCAGGGGAACCTGGCTCATAACGGCGGGAGGATGAGCATCCACCCACTTGAGTACTAGCATCGCCACCCCCGAAAGGGTGCACAGCAGTGCGAGGATGCCGCCACCGGCTCCCAACCAGCGGATAGCGCGGGTGTAGGGGAGCTCATTGGCTACTTCAAGAGGCGTTTCTCGTTCGCTAGTCATGGCATAACCGTAGCAGGTTTAGACCCCTTTAACGGGGTGGAAATACTAATATTGCGGCGTTGTGGACGGTATTCACATCTTTTTTGCAGGTTCCCTTCGGAGGTTTGCCAGCCCGATAGCGCGCATACCGTATTCTCTGCGAGGAATAAGAGGCTGCATCAGGGCAGAAAAATGGCGGAAAACCGCGCCATAACGGCGCGCCAGCAAGAACCGTGAGCGTAAGAGGTCAAGGCAGGCCGCCCCGCCCTCCCAGCGAACCTTAAGAATGCTTTAATAGTGGTATGTCTGAACAGGTGATTGACCAGAACCCGACCGAAACCGCCAGCTTTGACCCGTTTGCCGACCACACATACGAGCAGGTTGGTGAACCCACCCTTGGGCAGCCGCATAAGCGCCGCCGCACCAGCCGTGTGGACACGGTCTTGGCGCAGGCCAAAGACGTGGCGTTGGCCGGTATTGAGCAGATCGCCCCCAAAAACACTATTGGCCTGCTGCACCATTTGCGCGGTGAAGAGGATCGTTTAACCACCCACCTGTTTGAGTGCACCCTGCCCGGTTACCGGGGGTGGTTCTGGTTCGCCACATTAGCGCGGGCGCCACGTTCGAAAGTGGCGACCGTATGCGAGGTTGGTCTGCTGCCCGGCGATGACGCACTGCTAGCCCCCGACTGGGTTCCTTGGGCGCAGCGCCTTCAGGAGCTGCCTGATACCGCCGATATTGACGAGGCGCTCGCTGCGGACCCTGAGGATGTGTACGAGGACGAGGAACCTCAATTCGACGCTGATACTGAGACACCCGAAACCGGCGGCAAGAGCCGCAAGGCGCGCCGTAGCGCCCGAAAAGCACAGAACCGGAAGAACCTGAACCGGCAGCGAGCAGGCGGGCAGAAAGCATCCCAGGGGGATCCCGTTCCGCAGCAGGATGCCCCGCAGAAGAGCGGCGGACGTAAGGGCTCCGGACGGGGATCGGGCGGGCGCAAGCGCGCAAAAACCTCCGCCGCACGTAACTCTGAGGGCTAGACTGCGTGGCGATACGGGCCCGCCAGGTGTACCTGGCGGGACGTTCGCTTCGGGCGACGCGCCGCGCAATCCGTGGCGAAACACGCTAAAAAGGTACATAATAGTTACTCAGAAGAGCATCATAACTAAGGCTAGGTTGTCCTAGTCGGCAGGGAAAAGGGATACAGGCGGCATGACCGATCTTATTGACACTACCGAAATGTACCTGCGCACCATCCTTGAGCTTGAGGAAGAGGGCATTACCCCCATGCGTGCGCGCATCGCCGAACGTCTGGAGCATTCCGGGCCGACTGTTTCGCAGACTGTTGCCCGTATGGAGAAGCACGGGCTGCTCAGTGTTGAGCCTGACCGCCACTTGGCGCTCACCGATGCTGGCCGTAAGAAAGCGGTCGAGGTGATGCGTAAGCACCGCCTGGCGGAGCGCCTGCTCTCCGATGTGATTGGGCTGGACATTGAGTATGTGCACGATGAGGCGTGCCGCTGGGAGCACGTGATGAGCGACCATGTGGAAAAACGCATCCTGGCGATGCTCAATAACCCCAAGTTCTCGCCGTACGGAAATGCGATTCCCGGTCTTGAAGAGCTGGGCGTGGAAAGTGAGCACAACGACGAACGGACTGTGCCCATGTCGATTGCGGCCCGTGACTCGGGGCCGGAAGACCGGTTTACTGTCTCCCGGTTCCCAGAGTCGATTCAGACCGATATTGAGCTTCTCAAGCTTTTGGCGGATGCCGGTATCTCATTCGGTGCCAGCGTGTCGGTTATCGCCGGTAAAGACGACGACGTGATTGTGCGTGCAGATGGGGAGGAGACCTCCCTGTCGCTCGATGAGGACGTTGCCAACGCTATTGTGGTGAAGCGTTCGTAGCGCGGTGCCGCCGGATGCGGGGCGGTGTGGCCGTTAACTGACCGCACCGCCCCGCATTATTTGTTAAGCTCTTCCCTAAGGGGCAGCGTTTCTTGAGGGTCACCTGAACCTTTTTAGCCCGAAGCCAAATTTTTTTATATTCATCGGCAGGTGCGTCCTTACCGGCCGCCTGTTTCCTATGGGATACGTGGTTTCACCTGGGATTATGCCTGTTTGTTATCGGAAAAATATTTAAGAGATAAAGCACACCTGTGTTTTTCTTAAGAAAATTTATGCACGCATCGGTTTGCCTGTCTCTTAACCCCCTGAATCTATCGAATTCCCTTGTCAGAGAAGGGTCTACAGGGGGTGGCGGGGACCGCTTGAGGGACCGCTGCGGGCCATGATTTGCGTATATAAACCGTAGCTTTTTGAGAAAAAACTCAGATTGGGATGTGACAGCTGGGAGTTTTCTGTGTATTCTCGTATCTGTGTCCAAATCCTAATCGTAAGAGGGCACCACGGAGCGGATCCGCTTAGTCCTGCCGCCGCAACGTGAAACATCTACCCATAATGGCAGGAGCGGGGGAACCAATTTTTGGCTCCCTTATAGGGGGCCTAGGGGCTAAGCTACTTCGGTAGCCGGGTGAATCCATACCCGAGTCCGACAGCTCACCTCGTGAAGCAATGGAGGAAACATACACAATGGCTAAGAAGATCGTTCGTAACGCAGGTATCGTGGCATTCGCTGGTGCAGCTCTGGTGGGTTCCACCGTTCCCGCTAACGCATTCGCACAGGTTCCTGCAGCAGCAGACCTGAGCTACGATTACAACAACTACGAGACTGATTACACCAGCTACCAGACCGGTGCTACCAACTACGTTGCACCCCAGGCTGAGTACCAGACCGAGTACGTTGCACCCACCCCGAGCTTCGGCCAGCAGCAGACCACCAACACCAGCTCCACCACCCCCTCCGCTCCTGTGCAGACCGCAACCGGTGGCCACGAGGGCGTTGTAGCAACCGCTAAGACCGGCATCGGTGGCGGCTACGTTTGGGGCGGCCGCAGCTTCGGTGCATGGGACTGCTCCGGCTTCGTATCCTACGTTTACGCACAGCACGGCGTGAAGCTGACCCCCTACACCTTCGCTATGAAGAACGAACTGCGTGCAACCGCTAACCCCCAGCCCGGCGACATCGTCTTCCAGAACGGCTACAACCACGTGGGCATCTACGTTGGTAACGGCATGATGATCTCCGCTCTGAACCCGAGCCAGGGCACCCAGCTGCACCCGGTTTCCTGGATGTCGGTTGACGGTTACTACACCGCATTCTAATCTCGACTCCAGAGATATTTAGACTCGGAGGAAGGCACCCCCAACGGGGTGCCTTCCCCATGTTAAACCGCGCATCACGCGCTGACCCCGAATACACTGGTCGGGGCTACACGCGGGGCACGGGGCGTACCGAAGGGTAGCGGACGCCCGGTAGAATAATGAACATGCAGTACCAAAGCCCCAAAAGTAGCTCCGATCAGGAATTCACCTACCTGGCCGTCGGCATGGTCGCTGGCGCCATACCAGGCATTATTATCGGCCTGCTGCTGGCTATTCCTCTTGGCAACCCCGCCATGTGGGTCTCTATCACCGGCGGGATTGGCATCGTGATTGGCATGGTCACCGGTAAATTCATCTACCGTAAGAAATACAGTAACCAGCCTCAAAGCCCTTCTGAAGGCCCGCAGCACCCCAACGATAAAAAGCAGTAAAGCGGGCGCGCTCCTGCCTATAGGGGCCGCGCTAGCACTACATGAGCGCTTTAGAAGAGGGCTTTTAGGTGTAGCTCTCTAGTTCAGCGGCCATATTCGCCCGAGCCGCCGCATCCCACAGCGAATGCCCCGCCGCGGAGGCAAAAATACGGTCTCTGCCTAAGAACTCCCGTAAAAACCCTGACCTTCCCTGCGCAAACGCCTGCGGCCCGTAGTGGCTGTACTCCGTGCGTACACCCGCAATGTAACGGCCATACCGGGCGGTTTCTGCTGCGAGAATCGCAAGGTCGGCATCCATGAAAAAATCGGCGTCGGCGCGGGTGAGCACACCACCGGTCAGTCCGGCAAGCTCTTCAGGCACTCGGTGGGAGGCGGTGAACTCCACCAGCTGTGCGGCGGCGGTAACCTCCGCAGCGGTCAGAACACCGGTTCTGGTGAGAGGCATAAGATTGGTACGTACCAATTCGGCGCTGGCGGCCTCATCCTGGCCGGGCTGCGCCTCATACACGGCATCATGGAACCACGCCGCAAAGAGCACAGTGCGCGGCACCGGTTGGGGGGAGTACAAAAGGGTAAGAGCGGCGAGCATCTCTGAAAGATGAACACTATTGTGATAGGCCCGATGCGGCTGCTCCCACCGCTCAAGCAGGTCAGCGCCCACAGCGGAAGCACCGGGCGCGAGCGCCTCCCAGGCGCGCAGAAGACGCGGACGGATCTTACTGGGCCGTTCTTTGAGCGGAACCCGCAGCCCGCTGCGGATGAGTATGCGAGTTAGTTGGGTGCCGGTTACTTCCTGCGCCCCAGCGTTTACGAGGGCGGCGTAGCGGTGCTGCGGCACGTCGTAGTGGTCGGTGTCGAAGGCGCGTGGGCTGATCTCGTGGGCGGCCGCGAAGTCATGCAGTTCCTTCAGGCTGGTGTCTGAGATAAGGTGCGAGAAGAAAGTGCCGTGTGCCGGCCAGAGGGGCGGGTCAATGAAAATACTCACCTACCTATTGTAGTGAGCGTGACGCGCCGGGGCCCGGGTGGAAAACTGCCGTGATGTTGCCGCTATAATAGAGAACGTTGCCCCCGTAGCTCAGGGGATAGAGCACTTCTCTCCTAAAGAAGGTGTCGGACGTTCGAATCGTCTCGGGGGCACAGTTACAGAACCCGCTTGATGCGGCTTCCTCACGGAGGCGCACCAAGCGGGTTCTGCTGTATGCCTGAGTTTTAGGGGGCGTGTGCTGTGCAAGCTTGGGCCAAAAGTCTACATTTCATAGAATGTAACATTGAAGTTTTATTAAAGACACACCTGAAAATTATGATGTGACACATAACATGTGGGCTAGTCTGAAAGTGACGGTATTGACCGATTCTAAGGAGGCTAAAGATGTCTTCCCATCTTAATCGTCGAGCCGCACTGCTGCTGCTCGGTGGCGGCGCAGGAGCCGCTTTTCTCAGCGCATGCGGCAGCTCGTCCTCAAACGCAGGGGGTGCGGCCTCATCCTCAGCGAGTGCTTCAAATAGTGCATCGTCCCCAGCGCACGGGCCTGAAACCGGTGGTGGTACTGCCAGCAGTTCTGCGGCTGCGGTGAATGAGCCCAGTACGCAGCAGCCGGCGGGACCGAACAGTGCCGCATCCAGCGACACCGCCCAGAACGGCGCAGCATCTAGTAGCGCAGCCCAGAGCGGCGCCGCGGACGCTGCCCCTCTTGAATCCGGAAATACTCCCGGGGAGGGGCATACTGAGCTGTCTGGGGAAGTCTCGCTTGAAGTGGACAGCTCCGGCCCCCGCCAGGAGTATGCAACACGCGAGAAACCGCAGCAGAACACCTACCCGCCGAAGAAGCCCTCCACCATTAATGACCGCACGGAGCGGGGCCTGTATAGCAGCATCTCGTTCGCGGTGACCTCTCTGGATTATGCACTGCAGACCGGTAATGCCCGCTACCTGGAGCAGTCGGCGATCGTTGAATCGGAGCAGCTGTATTTCAAGAAGTCTACTAACCTGATCGATACCCGCGACGGAAAATACTGGACGGCGGCAGGCAGTATTTTGCAGTACACGCTGGTGGGCTCGCACCCTGTGGCATCCAGCGGAGGCGAGTACGTGTGGGCGTACAACCTGGTGCTGCTCAATGGTGACTTCTATGTGAAGGACGGCAAGGTGCACGAGGTAACCAAGGAAACTTACTCCGGTAAGGGTGACTGGGGCAAACGCTACCACACGAACGGTGAAATTCGCGCTAAGTACGTGAACGGGCAGTGGCAGATTAGCGGGCTGCTCTCCAATGATCTGCCTCTCGTGCCACCAGAAAATGGTGGTCAGTAAGCGCCTATCCTCCTCAACCATGGAAGAGGAAAGCTTTAACGGCACCGCTACAGCAGGGCATACTGCCGGTGGCTTAGGTCTGTCAAAGACTTCTCTTCTAGGGCAGGTGCTGAATGCCCGCCATGTGTTGAGGTGCGGTATCCGCCCGGTGTGGTCTCTCATAGCGGAGGCTGCACCGGGCGGTTTCGCCTGAGGGCCTGGGCGGGACAGCAGGTAGAACCTTGAGAACATGAAGGTTACTGCTGAGCTTTAAAGTTAATGGTTTATTGTTAGGCTCAGAGAGGAGAGTAATAATGTCTTCCATTTTTAACCGTCGTGCAGCATTGGGCGTACTAGGCGCAAGCGCTGGTGCCTTTGTACTGGCGGCATGCGATGCCAACCGTTCCGTTTCAAAAGGGTCATCTTCCTCATCAAACGAACCCTCAGAGACTAGCCCGTCCGCATCGTCTGCTACCGCGCAGACCGATATAGATATGAGCGGCGACTATAAGGGAAAGATTAACTTCGAGTCCGTTTTAGAGTATAAGAAGTCGGGCACCTACGAACCTGCCACGGAGGAACATGCGGCGCGAAACGTGCCCCGGCCTAAGAAACCGGAGGATGCCAACGATAAATCTTTGAAAGGTCTCTACCTGAGTGTCGTGTTTGCGGCGGCAGCCACCCAGTACGCCTACAACACTGGGGACTACTCCCTGGCGGAGGAGAGCGCCCTATCAGAGTCGGAACGCGACAACTACAAAGGGCTTGAGAAGGTGCGGCTTAAGAAAATCCGTGAAGGCAACTACTGGCCGGATAATGTCACCATTGAATACGAGATTACCGAGCCGCAACCGTTACTAGAAGACGACCGGTATCTGTGGTCCCGTACTTTCAAGATTACATACGGCAAGTTTGAGGTGGAAGACGGCCGGGTAATCTACCCCAAGAGCGGTAAAGGATCCGTTGTAGCAGAAGAGTTTATTGGTCTGGTATCCGCGCAGTATGTGAACGGGGCGTGGGAGATTAGCTCACACGATAACCGCCGCAAAGAGTAATGTGGCTTCGGCCCAAACGATTACCGGGTGCGGACAGGGGGATTGGTTGTTCCGCGGATGGCGGCTGCCTTCCAGCAGCGTGTCGGACGTAAATTCTACTGCCTTGTACAGGCTGGAAGGAGATGCGGCGCTACTCGGTGGGCGGCCCACCCGCAATAAAAGCAGCAACCGCCCGTTTGAACGCCCGCACACCACGGTATGCCAGGCTCAGAAGCGAGAGCACCAGAAGGGCCCAGCCCAGAGGCAGAAGCACCACAAGTGCACCCGGCTGATGCGCTGGGTCAGCCAATGATGCGTCCACCGCAAAAATTGTGGCCGTAAACACCGCACTGTACACCAGTGGAAGCGCCGTCAATAACACCCGAAGCGGCTTTTTCGCCGTCGCCGCCCACGACAGGCCCGCCACAGACAACCCGAAAAACACTGCAAACGCCAAACCCACTGAACGGTGCGCATACGTGTAAGGCCCCAGGGCGTCACCCGCTGAGGAGGAGGACAGCCCGTGCGCGAACGACCCCAGCGCATCCGTACTCAGGGCCAGTGACAGCTCGGGAACGGGGGCACCCGCCAGCCTGCCGTAGCCGGGAAGCACCCACGCGAAAAGGTACACGCCCATGAGCAGGGAAATAGCGACCGCAACGTGGAGGAAAACACGTGAACCCCGCCCGGTCGCTTGATCGTGGGCAGCGCGTTCCTCCATAAACTGCCGAAGCTCACGGGTTTCGCTATGCTGCGGGTCGGGGGTGCCGCCCCCTGGAGTGTGAGCGGCCTTCGTGTTCGTGCCGTAGCGGCGCCTCTTCTGACCTTGTGATAGACCCATACCTTCCATTATTGCGCAGAGCGGTTGGGTGCGTCAGCGTGGGGCCTTTACCAAAAGAAAGCTGTGGAGTATATATACGGGGCAGGCTTCTTGATCTTCTGCCGCGCGATACTGCTTATTTACTGATACCCCTATATCAGGAGGGTCGTGGTGCAGTGGGTTACAGCTTAGTCAGGTCGATCTTGCCCATGTGCAGGATCTTATCGCGTGTGGTGGCGTTGGCCATGAGTTCGGCGATGTTGTGGGGGACGACCTGCCACGAGACACCCCAGCGGTCGACGCACCAGCCGCAGCGCTCGGCCTCGGGTACGGCGGAGAGCCCCGCCCAGTAGCGGTCGATCTCTTCTTGGTCGCGGCAGGAGACGATGATGGAGACTCCGGGCGTGAAGGTGAAATCGTGGAAGGTCCCAGAGTCCGTGGCTGCCATCCAGGTGCCGCGCAGGGTAAAGTCGGTGAACATGACCGTACCCGCATCCAGCGGTCCGCCTTCCTCGTAACGGTACAGAGCACCGCGGCGGGCGTTATCAAACAGGGCGATCCAAGCGTCTGTGGCTTCCTCGGCATTAGCGTGATTAGTACCGCCGAACATGAAGGATGGGATAACAAAGGGGCGCGGATCGCCGTCCGGGTCGGTGAGCATGAGCTGCCAGGTCATGCCGAAACGGTCACGAACCCAAGCGTAGCGCGGGGAGAAGGGGTACTCACCCAGCTCCATGAGTACGCCGCCGGTGCTGAGCCGCTCATAGAGCTCATCAAGGTAGTCTCGGGCCTGTTCCTCTCCGCCGAATAAGAGCGGATCAAAGTTCAGGATGCAGCTGATCGACGGGTTCGGGGCATATTGGTTACCGCCGTTGATGAGCGAGAGCCTGAAACCGTGGATGCTGACCGTCGTCACAATCCCGGGCGCCTGCTCGGCAATGGATGTATCGCGGAAAACATCGGCGTAGAACTGTGCTGCTTCGTCGGCGGTGCCGTCGCACCACATAGCGGGAGTGATGACCTGATCCATTCGGTCATCGTAACATGGGTGCACCGCGCGGTGGGGTACCGCTAAGAGCGAATTATGCGCGGCAAACGGGCGCGATGGGTGGGAGCGAGAGGGCAAATACGGTAGCATGGAATATCGAACGTGTATTCTAGGCAGCGAGGTAGATCATGAGCGAACCCACCAACTCCGCATCCGGCGTTGATCCTGCCGCAGATACCCTCTTTGCCGATCTCGAAAACACGCAGCCGCCCTACGATCCCGAATATGATGCCCGTATTCCGCCGGAAGATAGTTTCGCACCGGAAGAAGACCCCTTCGCTCACGAATCTTTTATGTCAGAGCTCAACCCTGAAGCGGTGACCTCCCAAACCGTCACCGCCCATGAGGATGCGCTCGGCGAGTTCATGCCGCCCGCCTACCGAGTGGGCGGGTACGGAAGTGAGTACAATCCCGAAGACCCTTACGGGGAGCGCACCTATTCGCTCAGCACTATCGACCCCGCAACCCTGATCGACGGGCTTAACGACCGGCAGCGCGAAGCTGTTTTACACGCCGGTTCACCCCTGTTGATCGTCGCCGGGGCCGGGTCTGGTAAAACCCGCGTGCTGACGCACCGCATCGCCCATCTGCTCGCAACCGGGCGGGCGACTCCAGGGCAGATTCTCGCCATCACCTTCACGAACAAGGCCGCGGCGGAAATGCGTGAGCGCATCCAAGCGCTGATCGGCCCGCGTGCGCAGCACATGTGGATTTCAACTTTCCATAGTTTCTGCGTGCGCGTGCTGCGCCGGGAAGCCAAGGCACTCGGACTCAAATCTACCTTCACGATCTATGATTCGGCGGATTCGCAGCGCCTGCTCACGCTCATTATCAAAGAGCTGAACCTGGACACCAAAAAGTTTGCCCCCAAGGCCGTAGGGCACAGGATTTCTGCCCTCAAAAACGAGCTGGTGAGCGCCGAAGAATACAGTGCGGCGGCCGCGAATAACCCGTGGGAAAAGACTATCGCACAGATTTACACCATCTACACCCAGCGCCTTCGCGCCGCGAACTCCCTCGACTTTGACGACCTCATTGGCAAAACCGTGTTTTTGCTCAAGAAGTTCCCCGAAATCGCAAACTATTATCGCCGTAAGTTCCGGCATATTCTGGTGGACGAATACCAAGATACCAACCACGCCCAGTACGCGCTCGTGCGGGAGTTAGTGGGGGCGCATCCGCAGGGAAACACTCGCGAGCAGGGGCCGTACCCGGATGCTCCGCCGCCCGGTGAACTGACCGTCGTGGGCGACTCAGACCAGTCGATTTATGCCTTCCGTGGCGCTGACATTCGCAATATTACGGATTTCGAGAGCGACTATCCCAATGCGCACATTATTCTGCTGGAGCAGAACTACCGTTCCACGCAGAACATTCTCTCTGCCGCGAACGCCGTGATTGAGCGCAACCCCAACCGCCGCCCCAAGAAGCTGTGGACGGCATCGGGGGAGGGCACCAAAATCGTGGGGTACGTCGCCGAATCCGAACATGCGGAGGCACGCTATATCGCCCAAGAAATAGACCGGCTTGCCGATGAACACGGCATCAAACCCTCGGATGTGGCGATTTTCTACCGCACCAATGCCCAATCCCGAGCCCTTGAAGAACTCCTGATGCGCGCCGGACTGCCGTATCGCGTGGTCGGTGGCACCCGGTTCTACGAGCGCAAAGAAATTAAAGATGCGCTCGCCTACTTGCGCGCTCTCTCAAATCCGGACGACGACGTAAGCGTGCGTCGTATTCTCAACGAACCTAAACGCGGTATCGGTGCGAAATCTGAGACCGTAGTTGCCGATCACGCATCGGCACAGCGAATTTCTTTCTTCGCCGCCGCCCGTGCAGCTGCCGCGGATCCGGGGAGCGTGCCGGGTTTGGGCGCTGCTGCCGTGAAAAAGTATGCTCAGTTCGTCAAGCTCATGGACGACCTCGCCCAGATTGCGCGCACCGAATCAGCCGCCACAACCCTAGAAGCGGTGCTCGAACAGTCCGGCTATCTCGCCGCCCTGCGCGAATCTAAGGATATTCAGGACGAATCCCGGGTGGAGAACCTCTCGGAGCTGCTGGATGCGATGGTCGAGTTTGAGGCGGAGAACCCCGGCGCGGACTTAGAACAGTTCTTAGAGCATGTCTCTCTGGTGGCTGATGCCGACTCGATTCCGTCCCGAGGCGCCTCCGCCGACGGTCAGACCCCGTCCGCCGCGCAGATTGCCGCCGAGGCCGCAGAGGCGAAGGCGCAGGGCATGATTACCCTGATGACCCTGCACACCGCCAAAGGCCTGGAGTTCCCGGTTGTTTTCCTGACCGGGCTGGAACACGGGCTGTTTCCGCATCAGCGGGCGCTGACCGACGAGGGTGAGATGAGCGAGGAACGCCGCCTTGCCTATGTGGGGCTCACGCGCGCGATGCAGCGGCTCTATATCACCCGCTCCGAGACCCGCACGATGTGGGGCAAGAGCCAGTTCAACCCGCCCTCACCCTTCCTGGAAGAAATTCCCGAGGAGCTGATCGAATGGCGCCGCCTGGGCGGATTTGCCGGGTTTGGTGCCTCCGGGATGGGCGCATACGCCAATGGCGCCAGCGGGTATGGCGGCTACGGGCAGGGCGGCTATCGCGGGGCGAGCGGATACAGTTCCGGTGGTGGGCGCAATGCTGATGGGCGCGGGTTAGACGGGCGCAGCACGGGCGGCTACGGCACAGGATACGATGAATCCCGCACCCGAGCGAACCGTGAACCATCAACCGCTGAGGTCAATGGTTCGGCAAGCTACGGTTTGGCGGCCGCAGCCAGCGCATCCGGAGCGGTGCGCAACCGCTCGCGGGTGCATCAGGGCAAGGAAATTCCGCAGCTGAAGGTGGGCGATACGGTGCGCCATAAATCTTTCGGCGAGGGCCGGGTTCTTGCTCTGGAAGGCACCGGCGATAAGACCGTGGCGAAGGTGCGTTTTGCCTCTGAGGAGAAGCGCCTGCTGCTGCGGTACGCACCGGTTGAGAAGGTCTAGCCAAAACCCAACACACCGAATAGTGATGCCCATTACAAAAATAGCGTGTGTGTTGTCTGATAAGTACACCCTCAACCAAATATCCGATAGAGTAGAACCGAGAGAAATTTAGAGCGTGACAGCGCGCCCTCTCAGGGGCGTAAAACACGTCGAATAGTAACTCACCAGACCAAGCCGCCGCACCCTAAAACGGCGGCACCACTTCGACGAAGAAGGACACCTGTGGACCTTTTCGAATACCAGGCGCGCGATCTCTTCGCAAAGCACGGTGTACCCGTGCTCAAGGGCATTGTTGCGACCACTCCCGAAGAAGCAAAGGCAGCAGCTGAGGAAATCGGCGGCCTGACCGTCATTAAGGCTCAGGTTAAGACCGGCGGCCGCGGTAAGGCTGGCGGCGTGAAGCTCGCTAAAAACCCTGATGAGGCATACGAGTACGCTCAGCAGATTCTTGGTATGGATATCAAGGGTCACACCGTTCACCGCGTGCTGGTTGCACAGGGTGCTGACATTGCTGAAGAATACTATTTCTCGATTCTGCTTGACCGTGCAAACCGCTCGTACCTTGCCATGTGCTCGGTCGAGGGCGGCATGGAAATTGAGCAGCTCGCCGCTGAACGCCCCGAGGCTCTCGCCAAGGTTGAGGTAGACCCGCTGGTGGGCATCGATTCCGCTAAGGCGCAGGAGATCGTTGAGGCCGCCGGGTTCTCCGCTGAACTGCAGCCCAAGGTGGTTGAGGTTCTCGTGAAGCTGGGCGATGTCTTCAAGAAGGAAGATGCAACCCTCGTTGAGGTTAACCCCCTCGTGCAGACCCCCGAAGGCGATATTCTGGCTCTTGACGGCAAGGTCTCTCTCGACGATAACGCGGAATTCCGCCAGCCCGATCACGTGGCGCTTGTCGATAAATCCGCCGAAAACCCGCTGGAAGCTAAGGCTAAGCAGCACGACCTGAACTATGTGAAGCTCGACGGCGAAGTTGGCGTTGTCGGCAACGGCGCCGGTCTGGTGATGTCTACCCTGGATGTGGTGGCATACGCTGGCGAAAAGCACGGCAATGTGAAGCCCGCCAACTTCCTCGACATCGGTGGCGGCGCATCCGCTGAGGTTATGGCTGCGGGCCTTGAGATTATTCTGGGCGATGAACAGGTTAAGAGCGTTTTCGTGAACGTCTTCGGCGGTATCACCTCGTGCGATGCCGTGGCTGAGGGCATCGTGAAGGCGCTTGAGATTCTGGGCGATTCCGCAACTAAGCCGCTTGTGGTGCGGCTGGACGGCAACAACGTGGAGGAAGGCCGCCGCATCCTCTCTGAGGCAAACCACCCGCTCGTGGTGCAGGCAACCACCATGGATTCAGGCGCCGACAAGGCAGCAGAGCTCGCTAACAAGGCGTAATCGCCACCGAAGGATTTATAGGAAAAACTATGTCTATCTTTGTGAACAAAGACTCTAAGGTCATCGTTCAGGGCATCACCGGCGGCGAAGGCACCAAGCACACCGCTCGTATGCTCGCAGCTGGCACGAACATTGTGGGCGGCGTGAACGCCCGCAAGGCTGGCACCACCGTTACCCACAAGGCAAAGGACGGCTCCGATGTTGAGCTGAAGGTCTTCGGTACTGTTGCCGAGGCTATTGCCGAAACCGGTGCGGACGTTTCGATTGTTTTCGTGCCGCCCGCCTTCACCAAAGCCGCCGTGCTTGAGGCTATTGAGGCTAAGATCGGTCTGGTCGTCGTCATTACTGAGGGCGTTCCGGTGCAGGATACCGCCGAGTTCTGGGCTGCCGCGAAAGCTTCGGTGGACGAGAACGGCAAGCAGATTACCCGCATTATCGGGCCGAACTGCCCCGGTATTATCACCCCTGAGGAGTGCCTGGTTGGCATTACTCCGGCGAATATCACCGGCAAGGGCAAGATCGGTCTTGTCTCTAAGTCGGGTACCCTCACCTACCAGATGATGTTCGAGCTCGCCGACATTGGGTTCACCACCGCTATCGGTATTGGCGGCGACCCGATCATTGGAACCACCCATATTGATGCTCTGGAGGCTTTCGAGGCTGACCCGGAGACTGAGGGTATCGTGATGATTGGTGAGATTGGTGGCGACGCGGAGGAGCGTGCCGCCGAGTACATCAAGGCGAACGTCACCAAGCCCGTGGTCGGTTACGTGGCTGGCTTTACCGCTCCTGAGGGTAAGACTATGGGCCACGCTGGTGCGATCGTCTCAGGTTCTTCGGGTACCGCTCAGGCGAAGAAAGAAGCTCTGGAGGCTGCTGGCGTGAAGGTTGGAAAGACCCCTTCCGAGGCCGCTAATCTGATGCGCGAAATCTTCGCCAACAAGTAGCATCCCGCCCGGTTCGGGCAGCTAATAAGACCCCCGGCGGTGCGAGTATTACGCTCGCGCCGCCGGGGGTCTCATATATAATCAAAGTACTAACTCGCTCCTGTCAACGGCCCTTCACTATCGGGAGAGCGTCAATGGCAGGAGTTTTTCTATTGGGCTTGCAAGGGAGCATAAAACAAAGAACCATTAGAGATGAATAGTCTCTCTATTATGGTTACTCTTTGCACAACGCTGTATAGTCAGCTCCACTGAATATAGCTGAAAGATGGCTTGGATACACCGGTCCCAGATGCCACGCTTATAGGCGTGGCATTTCGTGTATTGCAAAGGGGCAAAGCCGCTGGCGTAGAGAAAGTATGGAACGGAATAGACCTACCCCAGCGTAGTGCCGAAGGCTAGACCCAGCAGGTAGGTGATGCCCGCCGCGCCCAGTCCAATGAGGATTTGGCGCAGCCCGCGGCGCATCGGGGAAGACCCCGAGAGCAGGCCCACAATACCGCCGGTGAAACCCAACGCCATGGTGACGAACAGGAGCGAAAGCAGCATCGCCCAGAGGCCGGAAAGCCCGAGAATATAGGGCAGAATCGGCACGAGCGCCCCGGATGCGAAGAAGCTAAACGATGCCGCCGCCGCGCCAATATCCGTACCCAGCGCTACATTCTCTTCCTCGCCTTCCTCATTCGCACGGTGTGACAGCGACGGGTCGCAGTCGCAGTCGAGGTACCCGAAACGTTCCAGCGCGCGGTGGTGCGCCGCCTCCTCATCCATGCCGCGCGCCCGGTAGATGAGCTCAAGCTCGTTCGCATCAATATCAAGGTCGCCCGCCACGCGCAGGGTTACCTGGGTCGGCTGGGATGCATCTAAAAGTTCGCGCTGGGAACGTACCGAAACGAACTCGCCCGCCGCCATGGATAGCGCGCCCGCGAGCAGCCCGGCAATCCCCGAAAGCAGCACCATAGAGCTGGATGCGCCCGAGGCCGTAATACCGATCGTCAGCGCCAGATTCGAGACCAGCCCGTCGTTCGCGCCGAACACCGCCGCGCGGAAGTTGCCGGAGAGTTTTTCGCGCCCGCTGGTGGCTAGCGCGCGAATGATTTCTTCGTGAATAGCCTCGTCAGCCGCCATCTTTTCGGTGGCGTCCGGGTCTTCGGCGTAGGGGGAGCGGGATTCGGCCATTTGCGCCATTGCCAGAATAAAGACCGACCCGAAATGCTTCGCCATGAACTGCAAAAATGCGGATGAGAGCGACGGGCGGACGGGTTTGCCAACGTGTTCACCGAGCATGTCGCGCCAGTGCTGTTGGTGGCGTTTCTCGGCCTCGGCAACCTGCATCAGAATCTCGCGGTCTTTACCTTCGGCTCGCTGGGCCAGGTAGCGGTAGATGCGTGCCTCCGACTCTTCATCGGCCAGGTAGCGCCGCCACCGCCGGATTTGCGCCTCACTTGGCTGGGTGACAGGCTGGTGCCGTGCCGGTACATGGTCAAGCGCTCCTGTGCGTGCCGCCGTTGGGGAAGGGGCTGAGCGTTCGGGGTTGCGGCGCGCGGGGACATCCGGTGCGGTGAACGCCTGCGTGGTGATGGGCTCTCGCCGGTTTCTGCCGGGTGTCGCCTGGGCGGGGGAGTGGTTGCTGCTGTCGGGTGCTTCGGGTGTGTGTTTGCGGGGCTCGGGTGACATGGGGTGTCTTCCTCAGGGTGGCTGGTGCGTGCAAAACACTAGAATAGACGGGCGCTGGGCGAAAATCTAGGCAAACCCGACCGGGTGCTGATGTTCGCCGGGCCGAAAAAATACGGGCAGCCGTCACCATGCTGATCGGGCTTACTCGCCTAAGTGTCGCACCCACCTGCGCCCGCACTTCTGCCGGAATATGCGGCGCATATGGTTATGCCGTGGCTGGTGGTTCCCAGGCAGCAGGCGTGAGAGGTGGCAGCAAAAAGGGTGGGTGCCTTCCCCAGAGCTTAGGGAAGAGTACCCACCCGGTGAGCCTATAGGGCTCAGAAAGGCTGCCTGTTAGGAGATTTCGCCTGCGCTGTTCTCTAGGAATGCGCGAATGAACCACTGGAACTTCTCGAGTTCGGCGGTCTGGCCGATCAGCAGGTCTTCGGTGATGGGGTCAACCTTGCCCGCAAATTCGATAGCCTTGCGCTGCTCCTTGATCACGCGGGTGTACACCTCGTTCAGGGCGTGCAGGTGGTCGGTGACGCGGGCACGGCCTACGGGGTAGTCGTCGTGGCTGCGCGCTGCGACTAGGGCACCTGCGAGGCCGTTGGGGGTTGCACCCAGGGTTGCCATACGCTCTGCGATGTCGTCTACGAAGTTACGCACAGTATCAACCTGCGGGTCGATCATTTCGTGCACGGCGATGAAGCCGGGGCCGGTCACGTTCCAGTGTGCGTGCTTCAGGGACAGGTGCAGCTCGTTCAGATCGTGCAGGCGGCTCTGCAGAACTTCCGAGATTTCTTTGCCCTCGTCAAGGGTAAGACCGGGTGCGGTGTATTTTGCGAATGCCATAGTGACGACTCCTTAATGATGTGTAGATGCCCGCCCGGTGGTTATCGTGAGAAAACCCGGTCGGTACGTTGATATTAGTAAATCATTTTTAGACCGGCTCGTCAAGATTATTCTTATTTATTCATAATAAGCATTGCTTGATATGACGCCTTGAAAACCCTAAGAGTTTGAGAAAGCTAGGCTAACCTCAAGACTAGCGTCCGAGCGCCTTAAACACGCTCAGCCCCAGCTCCTCATGCCGAAGACGCACATCCCCTAAACCGGCGGGAACCTCAAGCTCCCCGGGGACCACAACCACCTTCATGCCCGCATCCGTAGCGCTACGCACCCCGGAAGGGGAATCCTCAATCGCCACGCACAGGCTGGGGTCCACACCCAAACGCTGCGCCGCTAAAAGATACGGCTGCGGGTTTGGCTTCGGGTGTGTGGTCTCATCATTACCAATAACAACCGAGAACGTTCCCTCAGGGGCGGCATCAGCCGTGCGCTGAGCCACCGCAGTCGTAGCATTTGTAACTATTGCCGCCGGGATACCCGCATCACGAACCTGCACCAGAAAACGCTCAATCCCGGGCAGAAACTCCACCGGAGAATCCGCCAATGCCGCACGCACCTTACCCACCAGCCGATCATTAATCTGCTGATCCGGCAGGTTCACCCCGCGCTCACGTAACCTATCCAGCGTGAACTTCATGGAATAACCCAGGCAATCCAGGGTGTCCTGCGCGGTCCACACACCACCAAACTCCGCCGCCAGCTCATCCTTCGCGGCCGCCCACACCGGCTCAGTATCAACCAGCGTGCCATCATGATCAAAAAGAATCGCCTGAGGAAAATCCCCCTGAATATTACTGCTCATGCCATTAAGCCTACCGGGCATTTCTAGGCCGCCCGTATGACAACATCCTCAATCGTCACCAGAAAATCGGTACCCGCATTCAGCGGGTCTCCCGCAATATCGAGCAGAGCATCGGCAACGTCCTCCCGGGCAATCGTTGGGATACCCGGAACATGCGCAACACTCGTCACATCAACCACCTTCGCCCCGCCCTTACCAGGCTCATCTGTGAGCCTGCCCGGCAACGCCCGCGAAATATACGGCTGATACTTAGCAACCATAGCGTCGGCCTTCGCACGGTCCCTAAAAATACTGCGCATAATGGTCTTGCATGCCACACGCATTAAAAAAGATGCGCTCCGCACCGTGTCACCCACCCCGTAGGCGCTCATAAGAACACAGTGCGGTACGCCCGCACCCACCACCGCCTCCATAATGAGCGGCAGGCGCTTCTGCATGAACTTGGTCGATAGAAACTCCCGTACCGTAGCTTTCTGCCCCAGGATGCTAACCATCACATCCTGTCCGGAAGAAATCGTGGCAAGCTGCTCGAAATCGTTCAAGGCGCCGGGAACAATAATGAGGTTCTGATGCGCCCCCAAAAGCGCCACCGCCTTATCGGGGTTACGCACATAGGCGGTGACCGTGTGCCCCTCCTCTAACGCTTTGCGGGTGAAAAGGCTTCCGGTGCGACCGCTCGCTCCTAAAACCAGTATTTTCATGTAGGCTCCCATTATTTATCGGTGTGGTTGGTATGGGTTTAACGTGGTTGGTGTGGGCACCCGCAAGCACCCAATGTGCTCAGTATAACAATAAAGTTTTTGGCTAAAGTTTAGGTTTATGTGGGTTTTACTGCGGAAAAACCACTGACATGGTGAGTGCTGCCCCAACCCGGGGCGCAAACCGTTTAGGATGGCACAGTGAACGAAAAATCAGAGCGCTCCGGATCGCACCCGCACGTAAACTCATTGGCTGCACGCACACCTGCCGTCATACAGGTTGCAGCCCTCTACGCCGCCTACCCCATGGCGCTTGTCTCTGCCGCCTGGATTACCGTAGGCCGTGCCCTCTTCGGGGCAGCCGGTGACCTCGTGCCCATTTTTGCTATCTCATTCGGCCCGGCGCTCGCGCTCATATTGTGCCTGGCGGCCCGCTGGGCATTTGCGGATGCGCGCCGCGCTGTAGCGGCCGCAGAACTCACCCGCCCCGCCTGCCGCTGGGGTGTGGCGATTGCGCAGTCTGCCTGCTGGGTGCTGGCGTTTTTATTCGGCATGTTTATCCCGGACTACCGCGCCGGGGTGCCGGTGTCAGGAATGGGTGCGCTTGTGGGCGGCGAGTACGTGGGGTATGCGGCAGGGTTCGGTAACACCTTCGGTATTCTGACGTTCGCGGCCGCTATTACTGCCGCCGCGTTGGCGTACAGCGCGAACCGGCGTGGGGCGCGCCTGCAACAGGGTGTTACCGACGAGATGCTGGAGGAGCAAGCCCGGCAGCAGAGCCCGTATGACTTTCTGGACTGAGATCTAGTCTGATTCTTCGTTCCATGCCCTAAAAAGGCTCTTTATACGAATAAAGCGTATTTTTGCCGCTTTATTCGTATAAAGAGCCTTTTTTAGCACTGAAATTTGGTCCCGAAAACCGGTGGTACCCCCTTGCATCCAAACATTGAGTGTAGTAGACTCAAGTTAGCTGTAAAAAGAAGGCGCAGGATGCGCCCCGCACAAGACGCGAAAGGATAAGATTTATGGACGCAAAATTCACAACCAAAAGCCAAGAAGCGCTCTCCGCCGCTAATATGAACGCGCAGACAGCGGGTAACCCCAGCATCGAGCCTGCGCACATCCTCAAAGCACTGATGGATCAGCGAGAAGGTGTTGCCGCAGCGGTTCTCAAGGCTACGGGGCTCGATATCGACGCCATTTCGGAAGCCGCATCCGCAGAGATTAAGAAGCTGCCGAAGGCATCTGGCGCATCCGTGCAGAACGCAAACTTCAGCCGCAGCGCCCTCGCCGCCATTCAAAGCGCGCAGACCCACGCGCAGAAATTCGGTGACACCTACATCTCCACCGAAATGCTGCTGCTGGGCATCTCAAGCGGCGATAGCGATACCGCTCGCGCACTTGAAAACCTGGGCGCAACTGCCAAAGTTATCGAAGAGACCATTCCCCAAGTACGAGGAGACCGCACCGTGGATACCCCGGACCCCGAAGGCACCTTCCAGGCCCTTGAAAAGTACGGAACCGACCTGACCGCGCTCGCCCGCGAAGGCAAACTCGACCCCGTGATCGGCCGAGACTCCGAAATCCGCCGCGTGGTGCAGGTGCTCTCACGGCGCACCAAGAACAACCCCGTGCTCATTGGTGAACCCGGCGTCGGTAAAACCGCTGTGGTCGAAGGGCTGGCTCAGCGCATGGTCTCCGGCGATGTTCCCGAATCCCTGCGCGGTAAAACCCTGATCAGCCTTGACCTTGGGTCCATGGTTGCGGGCGCTAAATACCGCGGCGAATTCGAGGAACGCCTCAAGGCCGTGCTCGAAGAAATCAAGAAATCCGAAGGTCAGATCGTCACCTTTATCGACGAGATGCACACCGTGGTTGGTGCGGGCGCATCCGAAGGTTCCATGGACGCGGGCAATATGCTCAAGCCCATGCTGGCGCGCGGCGAGCTGCGCATGATTGGCGCTACTACACTCGACGAGTTCCGCGAGAATATTGAGAAAGATCCCGCTCTGGAACGTCGTTTCCAGCAGGTGTACGTGGGTGAGCCTAGTGTTGATGACACTATCGGTATTCTGCGTGGGCTCAAGGAACGCTACGAGGCGCATCACAAGGTGCAAATCTCGGATGCTGCCCTGGTTGCCGCCGCAGCACTTTCAAATAGGTACATTCCCTCACGTCAGCTGCCCGATAAGGCGATCGACCTGGTGGATGAGGCCGCATCACGTCTGCGCATGGAGATCGACTCGGCTCCCGAGGAAATCGACCAGCTGCGCCGCGCCGTAGACCGCTTGACGATGGAAGAACTGGCCCTCAAGAACGAGACCGACCCGGCGTCGAAGGAACGCTTGGCGGCGCTACGTAAAGATATGGCTGACAAGAAAGAACAGCTGGATGCGCTCAACGCCCGCTGGGAAGCTGAAAAGGCCGGTCTGAACCGCGTGGGCGATCTCAAGAGTGAAATCGACGAGCTGCGTTCGCGTGCCGAGGTGGCACAGCGCGAGGGTAACCTGGCGGATGCATCCCGCCTGCTCTACGGCGAAATTCCTGCCAAGGAGAAGGAACTGGAGGAAGCTCAGCGCGCCGAAACTGAGGCTCATGGCGAGGCGATGGTCTCTGAAGAGGTCACGGCTGACGACATTGCCGAGGTTATCTCTTCCTGGACGGGCATTCCCGCCGGGCGCATGCTTCAGGGCGAATCCGAGAAGCTGCTGGAGATGGAGAAACGCATCGGTGAACGCCTGATCGGTCAGGAAGCCGCCGTGGTTGCCGTAGCGGATGCGGTTCGCCGCGCCCGCGCCGGAATTTCCGACCCGAACCGCCCGATTGGTTCCTTCCTGTTCCTGGGACCGACCGGCGTGGGTAAGACCGAGCTCGCGAAGGCTCTGGCGGAGTTCCAGTTTGATGACGAGCACGCCCTGGTGCGCATCGACATGAGTGAGTACGGCGAGAAACACAGCGTTTCCCGCCTGGTGGGTGCGCCTCCCGGATACGTGGGCCACGAAGAAGGCGGTCAGCTGACCGAGGCCGTGCGCCGTCGCCCCTACTCCGTGGTGCTGCTGGACGAGGTTGAGAAGGCCCACCCCGAGGTCTTCGATATTCTGCTGCAGGTGCTTGATGACGGTCGTCTGACCGACGGTCAGGGACGCACCGTGGACTTCCGCAACGTGATTCTGATTCTGACCTCGAACCTGGGTTCGCAGTACCTGGTCGATCAGGAGATGCCGTTTGAGGAGCGCAGCGAAAAGGCGATGCAAGTGGTTCACCAGGCGTTCCGCCCCGAGTTCCTGAACCGTCTGGACGACATCATCATGTTCGAGCCGCTCTCTTCCGAGCATCTGGGACAGATTGTTAACCTGCAGATTCAGGGCATGGGCAAGCGTCTGACCGACCGCCGCCTGACCCTGGATGTTACCCCCGCCGCCCTGGAATGGCTGGGCTTGGCAGGGTACGATCCGGCCTTCGGCGCCCGCCCGCTGCGCCGCCTGGTACAGCGCGAGATCGGCGACCGTCTGGCGAAGGGCATCCTCTCTGGCGCTATCCACGATGGCGACACCGTAGAGGTGGATGTGAACCCGGATGTTGCAATGGACGGTCTGTCGGTGACCTCTAAGCGGTAACGGGTAACACAACTGGCACAGATAATGCGCGCCGCACTGGGAAGTATCCCGGTACGGCGCGCATTCTTGCTAGTAGATGAAAGGTGTTATGCCTGCTTGCGGCGGCGTGCCACCAGTACGACAGCGGTACCCGCTACGAGGGTGAACAGGCCAACCCCGGCGATGGTTAGCGCACCCGAAGCGCCGGTGCTTGCCAGCCTGCCGCGAGTGGTTGAAGCTGCCGAGTAGCTGCCCGTGCTGCCGGTTGAGGCGACGGTCCCGGTGGAGGAGACACGCGATGCGGAGCCACCCGAGTAGCTGCCGGATACCCTGGACTCGCACGCTACCCCGTCTTTGTCACGGTCAAGGTGGCCGCTGTAGTGTTCGCTGCCTGCCTTAATATTGTTCAGGCCGCGGGCGCGGGCTTCGGTGCAGTTATCGAGCTCATCATTGGTGGAGGTGTCAGCGGCTGCTGCCTGCTTGCCTCCGGTGGTGCTGGCGGTGCCGGAACCGGAAGTGCCGGGTGCTTTAGTCTCGCACCCCACCCCGTCCTTGTCACGGTCAAGGTGCTCACCGTAGTGCGGGCTGTTCGCATCAATATTGCTGAGCCCGCGCGCCGATGCTTCGGTGCAGTTCGTGGGGATCTCCCCAGCTACGGCCGAGCCCTGAGCGGCAGCAGCCAGGTGCTCCGCGTTTGCGGATGCGTTCGGCACGTTATGTTCAGCAGAGGAAGAGTCTTGCGCCGAATTGTTTGCTGCCTGTTCGCTCTGGCTGGGGGCAGCGGAAGGCTGCACCGGAGGCTGCGGCTTGCCCGTCACCGCTGCGGAGGCGCTCGAAGCAGCAGTGCTCTGTGCGGCAGGGGACGAGGGGCTGGGAGCCGCTTCGGTCGGTGCGGGCGCAGCAGAAGCAGCAGCCGTATCGGTGGGGGATGCGCTCGGTGCTGCTGCCGCCTGGATTGTCACGGTTGCAGCGTCGCCGCCGCGGCGGGGATCCTGCTTATTGAGCGACCCGGTGAGCACCGTGAGGGTCACGGTCTGCCCGGGTTTGAACCCTTCCTGCCAGGGGATGGTGCCCGCCACGTTGCCGTTTGCGTCGGCCTCAACACGCAGGTAGGGCTGTCCGCTTACGCCACCGCCATCAATTTTGAGGGCGAGCACCGAGGGCGAGCCGTCTTTGGCTTTGAACCCGGTGCCGGTGAAGCTTAGACCCTGCCCCACGGTCCAGGAGCTGGGGAAGGTGATGGTTGCCCCGTCGTCGTAGGTGTGGCTCGCGTTTGCTGCGGGTGCTACGGCGGCGGTGTTGGTTGCGGGTGCCGCGAATGCGGCGGGGACGGCGGTCGCGCCTACGAGGCTGAGGCTGAGTGTGGCGACGGCGCCAATAGTTGTGAATTTGTGATGAGTTGTCATACCTAAAATTCTATAGGCATCGCGTAGGGTAAAATGCCCGAAAAGACGCTTCGGGACTGTGGTGTACAACAGTATGGATACCCTATCTTTAAGCTGTTAGTTGAGGTTTACCCCCAGAAACTCTTTCCGTGCGCGGGTGAGCAGTGCGAGGCCCCGGCCACCACACAGTCACTTTCGGTGCGGATACCCGCAGCGTGCATGGGTATGGCGGGGCGCATCCTACAATGGGTGCAGTACATTCTTGAACGACGGCACACTGGGACGCAATGGATAAATGGACTGACACGACCGGTTTTGATAATCACGAGATTGCCGCCGTGCACCGTGCCGCGATCCGTTCTATCCAGCGTGTTGTTGCCGAGACCGCCCAGCCGCACCAGCCTGAGGTTGCCCTTGGAGGGGTGGCTGGTATGCTTCGTGCAGGCCGGGTGCTTGTGCTCACCGGGGCGGGGGTCAGTACCGAATCCGGTATCCCTGATTACCGTGGCCCCGCCGGTTCCCTGCGTGAGCACCGCCCCATGACCTACCAGGAATTCCGGTATGATGACGCCGCCCGCCAGCGCTACTGGGCGCGTTCCTATGTGGGGTGGCGGCGCATGAAGGAGGCCAAACCTAACCGTGCCCACTATGCGCTGGTTGAGCTTGAGCAGCACGGCGCTGTTTCTGGGGTGATCACCCAGAACGTTGATGGGCTTCATGCCCAGGCGGGGAGCAGAAATATACTGGCCCTGCACGGTGATCTCTCAACGATTATATGCCTCACCTGCGGGCACCGTGAGGGGCGGGCGAGCCTGGATATTCGTCTGGACGCCGCAAACCCCGGCTATTTGGCGCGTCTTGCGGGCACCGATTTGCGGGTTAACCCTGATGGCGATGTTGAGCTGGATAACGATTTCATCCGTGATTTTGTGATGATCGGGTGCATTGCGTGCGGCTCCCAGCGCCTTAAACCGGATGTGGTGTACTTCGGTGAATCTGTGCCCGCCGAGCGGAAGGAGCGGCTGCGGCACATGCTGGCTGATTCGACTGCTCTGCTGGTGGTTGGCTCGTCGGTGGCGGTGATGAGCAGTTACAAGATTGTGTTGGATACGCTCAGGGCCAATAAGCCGGTTGCCGTGTTGAACGGTGGGCCGGGCCGGGCGGATGCGCGCGCCACCTATCTGTGGCGCACCAATGTGGGGGATGCACTGGGCCAGCTGCTTGACCGGTTGCAGCTGTGAGCGCTGTGGCCCAAGACGCCATCACACACGATGAGAGGAATAATAAAGAAATACGCGAGGTGCACCGAACACCGGGTTAGAGCATTTTCCCTAATGAGGGCGTAAATTGGTGCAAAATAGTGCGCATCCTATCGCCGCTATTTGACCCACACCATAATCGTAGGCCATGTAATATTATTGCTTCGCCGATAGAATATAAGGCATGACAATTCGCACCAAGATTGCCACTTTCGGTATCATAGCCGCGCTTGCGGGCGGCATGGTAGGCACATCCACTCCCATCGCCTCGGCCGCGCCGGTGGCTGCCCCCACCGCCACCAGTTATTTCAGAGCGGGAGCAACCGTTAATTTCCCCACCACCTGGACGGCTGGACAGCCGCTAACTGTTACCGGGCAGGGGTTTAGAACCAGAAGCGGTAGGTCGGTGACTGTTGTATTGCGTGGCGATGAGGGCGAGATTTACCACGAGGTGCGTCCGGATGCTAATGGAAAATTCACTACTTCTATCCCGTGGTCGAATAGTTTACAGGCCGGGCAGAGTATTGAGTTTGAGACTTTCGCGTTGACCCGGGGCGGTTTCTATGAGGGTAGCGAGGTTGATGTGCGGGTTGTGGCCGCCCCGGCACGGCAGAACCCTGCCCCGCAGCCGAAGACCACCACTGGTGCAGCCCAGAAACCGGCGGAGAAAGATAAGTCTGGTGAAAATAAGAACGGCGGGGGCTCTGGCGGCGGCAGCAATTCCGGGGATAAGAATAATAAGGACGGTAACGGTGGCTCCGGTGACAATAAGAACCAGGGCGGCAGCAGCGGCGACAGTAACCCTGGCGGCAATAATAATAATGCTGGCGGTGCCCAAAGCGGCGGCGGCAGCGATCCGTCAGCCTCCCCACAGGGTGGGCAGCAGGATAGTAACGGGGCCTCTGGCAGCGCTATAGATTCCTCCGAACCGGATGGTCCTTCCGATAAGGTTTCGGCTAGCGCCAGCGAGTCCAGCCCCAGTGCGTCAGCCTCAGCGTCTGCCAGCGGGAATAAGCGTTTTCATAACTGTAAAGAGGTGAAGGATGCCGGGCTGGCCCCTATTCATAAGGACCACCCGGATTTTCAGGAGGGTTTTGACGCTGACCATGATGGTGTGGGGTGCGATAAGCCCGCAGACTTTGGCAACGAGCCTGTGACGATTACCACGGGTGCTGCGGCTGGGGATTCTTCTGCCTCTACGGAGGCCTCGGGTGAGCAGGGTTCTTCCGGGCAGGGGTTTAGCCCGGCAGATCTTGCGGACCCCGGTAAAAACGGGGTTTTGCTGGCTGCCGGTTATGTGCTGATTGTGGGCGGAATTGGTGGAGCAATATTTCTAGCCGTGCGCAAAATGCGTAAAGAGTGATGCCGCTCTCGCATATAACCCGCTGTGGGTGAATTATTCTCTATATATTCAAGAATGTACCTATAAGAATGCAAGAGTGTATTGCGGGTCAACTTAGAGCACTTATGCGATGAGCTGCCCGCCACAGAGGCCATGTCTTATACGGGTAATATGTTCCTCAAAACCCGCCAGCTCAGGGATATAGCGCGACTAATTTAAAAGTGGGTCTTACGTCTAAGGAAGGTTAACCATATTGACGAACACCATAACTTTCTGCGTGCAATAACTGCATTTAATACTGTGCGTACAGATAAAATTAAGTCATGAGTATTCGCACTAAATTTACTACATTCAGCATCGTTGCCGCACTGGGGTGCGGCATGGTTGGTGCAACTGTTCCCGCTGCTTTTGCAGCACCTGGTTCGGTTCCAGCCGCAGCCGCTCACGTTTATGAAGATGGGGCGAGCCTGCAGTTTCCGGGCACCTGGACCGTAGGTCAACCCCTGCACTTTACAGGTACCGGTTTTAAAGCAACTGATGGTTCCCCTTCTATTTTGGCGATTAAAATCAACGGCGGCCCTGTCAACGGCGCCCGCTACCTAGAGGTTAAAGCGGATGCGGACGGCAATATTTCCGGCTCTATCCCTTGGCAGGAAAACCTCAAGGCTGGGGAAAGCGTCGAAATTAATGTGCTCACCGGCTCGTTGAATAAGAAAGACCGGCAGCGTGGCGGCGTGGCGGCTACGGTGACCGTGGTGGATGATTCCTCCACCCCGTCTGATTCGTCCGTACCGAAGGACACCCCTTCTGAGACACCTTCACCTTCTGAGAAACCCAGCAGCGTGCCTTCGGAGTCTCCTTCAGCTCCTGCTCCCAGCACGAGCTCACCCGTTGCTACCCCATCTGAATCGCCCTCTGAATCACCGGCTGAATCGCCCTCGGCAACCCCGAGCGAGACCACCCCTTCGCAGCAGCCCTCGGTAACCTCCAGCGAAACCTCTTCGGCTTCTGCTGAGGCGTCGGTGAACGCTGGTGCAGATACAGAAGCATCACCAACCCCGCGTTTTAGGAACTGCAAGGACGTGCAGGACGCTGGTCTAGCCCCCATTCACAAGGGCCACCCGGACTTCCAGGAGAAGTTTGACGCCGACCATGATGGGAAAGGATGCGAGGAAGAAGCTGACTACGAGAACAGCGCCTCCCGCGTGGATTCTAATGGCGGGGTAGCCGCTAGCGACAGCAATAATGGCGGCGGTATCTCTGGGCGGCTGGCAAGCACGGGTGCGGCCGGTGTTGCCACCATTGCGGGCTTGGGTCTGGCTGCTGTGGGCGCTGGTGTTGCCGCAATTGTGGTGATGCGCCGCCGTAAGCAGAACTCCTAAGTTTTGATTCCCTAGATGTTGGCTGGTGCGCGTTACCTAATGCGCGCTGCCGTGGAGTATTCCAACCGACAATAATAGTGCAGGTCTCTTGCATACCGCAGTATGGCGGGGCAGAGGCCTGCACTTGTGTGTAGGGGGCACTTTCGGCTTGCGGGAGGGGGCAATGAAGGCTTACAGAAGCTCTTCGGCCAAGAGATATAGGGTGCTCTGAAATACAAAGGTATGGCGCATTATGCGTGGGTATAGTGCTCATAGGGGAATACGCCACGCCGAGCGTAAATTTTCTTGACGATGTGGCGAACCTATCACAAATCTGCAATAAAATAACCATGTATGAATATATAAACACTAAACCCTTAGTATTATAGGAAATATGTGCATTTTTATGTTTTATACCTTTTATAGTGTGTAGTTAAGATGTAGTCTTTTAGAGTGTCTTGATTGAAATACTAAAGATCTAAAGGTTGATAGTGCAGGGTGAATTCAGTCAAAAAGTGAATTATTACACGAGGGAGTTTTAATAATACGGTAATACTATCCACACGGTACACATCATTTTCGATAGACTGGTGAGTATGACATTCCGTAAAAAAATCGCTACTTCCGGCGCTGTGCTCGCTCTCGGGTGCAGCCTACTAAGCGGCTCGGTTTTGGCACCGGCCGCTTATGCAGCGCCAGAACCATCTGCAACGCCTATTGTTAAGGAATATACCGACGGCGCCACCCTTACCTTCCCCTCAACCTGGACTGAGGGTGAGCCTCTGGAATTTTCAGGCGTTAACTTCTTTGCCACCGACGGCACCCCCTCAGTACTTGCTGTGCGTCTCAATGGTGGGCCTGTAGGTTCGTCAGACTACTTGCAGTTCGAAGCTGATGCCGACGGTAAGGTGAGCGGCTCTATTCCCTGGCAGGATCGTTATACTGCCGGTTCGACCGCCACCATTAACGTGCTCACCGGGTCTTTGAACCCCAACGATAATAAGCGCGGTGGCATAGCCGCTTCTGTGACCGTGGTAGATAAAAACGGCGGCACCGGCAAGGCTAAACCGTCGGAGTCAGCCTCAGCCGATGCGAACAAGTCTGAAAGCCCCAAGGAAGATCCTTCTAAAGGCGCTAAGACCGAGACCCCCGCTAAAGAAGAAAGCAGCCCCGCAGCTAAGGAAGAAGAAACCCGCACCGCTGCTAGCAGCGCCACCACAGAGGCGGATGAAAAGCCGCTAAGCCCGATCAGCAGCAGCGCCAGTCCCACCGCAGTGACCAGCGCATCTTCGAATAACTCGAGTGGGAATATGATGCCGTGGCTTGGTTACGGGCTGATTGGCGGCGGTGTGGTACTCGCTGCGCTCATCATTTTCTTCAATATTCGGCGCAAATCATAAAATATCGCCCGGCTGGTACTTTATACTGCCGCATTGTGTAAATATTCACTTAAATCCCCCTTTGCATGGAATGCAAAGGGGGATTTTGGATTTGTGGGGATATCCCCACAGAAAACCATAAAACAGGTCACACTATAAATGATTTCGTTCGCAAGAGGCGTTATGTGAGTGTGATTTTTATGCACATAAATGTCAAGGCAACTCTATCTGTATAGGTTGAATTTAAGCCACAGAACGTGAAGGTGCGTTAAAGCCTAAGCCTTAGATTGATAAAATGAGGGGAAAGGTAACAGATATATTCCACTGAGAGTTACCGCTCAAAAACCCACATGAAATATGTGGGAACACAGTACATGAACCGCCAACAGAAAAGAGGCGATACAGGATAAGACCAGCGCCGTTGGAAGACATACCTGCGATCTAAGTAGGACACAGCTACAACACAGGATTAAGCGCGAATCTATAAATATCCGAATCACTACACTACAGACGGAGAATCCTATGCACCTAGTGAGTATGGTAATCGCGGACCTTATAGCAATTGCCGCTCTGTGCACCATCTACCTCGTCCGCCACAGCCGCCGTGAGCTAGTGGTCTCATACACCATCATTAACTTCGGCGTTTTTGTGGTCACAGAAGCACTCTCATTTGCCTCCGGCACGAGTGCAGGAATGGGGCTTGGGCTATTCGGTGTGCTATCTATTATCCGCCTGCGTTCCACGCCACTGGCACAACGCGAAGTCGCCTACTATTTTGTCTCATTGGCATTAGGCCTCATAGCAGGTGTCAGGCTGGATCCCGAATATATGGCATACGCCCTCATGGCGATGCTCGTTATTATCATGGCCGTCGTCGATCTGCCCTTCTTCGACAACAAACAGAAGACCCAGATCATTACCGTCGATCGTGCCATTAGTGACCCTGAAGAGCTCAAAGCATACTTGAACCAGAAGCTCTCCTACGAAGTGCTCAGTGCGAAAGTATCGGAGCTCGACATGGTCAACGACACTACCAGGGCAGAGGTTAGCTACAACCCTGACCCACCGGCAGAAGATACCACCGCAGAACAGGGAAACACTCCCAACTATGCGGTAACTGCCAAAGCGCAGAACACCCCAGCACAGCAGGGTGCAGGCGCCACTCAGGGCTATGGCAACCAAGCCCAAGGGTATGCCTCCTCGCAGCAAAGCTACGGCCACCACCTGCATGAGGCGTCCCGCAATATCTAAAGGATTCGCGCATATCCTGCTACTTTCGTAGCTCTAACCGACAATACCGACCCGGCACGGCTTCCGCACAGTCACCGGGCGGTGCCCGAAAGGAACAGCATCATGGAAATTATTCCCAGCTACTGGCAGAGCATTACCCTGAACGATCTTAATAACAAAGCTGCCATGCAGACCCGCATGGACCGTAAATACATCGTAGACGCAGACTACGCGGCATCGGTGCTGGCAGAGCTGCCCGCCGAGGCATCCGTACTCGAAATTGAGGGGCAGCGCGAATTTGCCTACGACTCCGTCTACTTCGATACCCCCAACCTGGTCAGCTACTACGCGGCCGCCACCGACCGCCCCGACCGGTTCAAGGTGCGTACCCGCAGCTACCTCGACACCAACACATGCTTCCTGGAGGTCAAGACCGAAGGTGAACGTGCCATGACCGTGAAGGAGCGCATCCCCTACTCGATTGATGACCGTGACAAGCTCACTGAAGAGGGCCGACAGTACGTCAACGAGGCACTCTACGGGATTCTTGACACCCCGGCCATTGAGTTCGAACCGGTTATTAGCACCGGGTATCGACGCACCACCATTTACCTGCCCGCCTCGGAGCAGAACCCGGTGGACTCCCGCCTGACCATTGACCGTAACCTCACGTGGACGCCTCTGTCGGATCATGCGCTCTATGCGGGGGTAACCCGGGAGAACTACCACGGTCATAAGGTGGGGGTTGAGTACACGATTCCCGGCACCGTCATTATTGAAACGAAATCTGGCACGGCCCCCTCAGTCGCAGACAAGCACCTGTGGCGTGCGGGCATCCGGCCTGTCAAGATCTCCAAGTTCGGTACCGGTCTGGCGGCGCTCAACCCCCAGCTGCCCTCCAATAAGTGGCACCGCATTATTGAGCGGTGGATGAACCTGGTGCCAACTAAAGTTGCCGTCTAGGCAACTCGCGTCACCGTATAGAAGGGAGAATAACCAACCACAACCGACACTGAACTAAAACCGGCACAAGAACGAACACATTAAATTGCCGGTACGAGACGGCACCTGCCGCGCAGAACGTGTGATGAGACCCAATGCCTCACACAATGAGCGCAGCAGGTGCCGTACCCTTTTCAGCCTCACAGTGAATGTTATGCCGCGGGGTCAGGCGCCACCCATTTAGTATTTTTAAGCCCACCTAATGGTAGGGTAGAGTGCGTGGCTTACCGCCATCTAACTCATGGCGCGTATTCGACGGAGTTCCCTCACTCAGGAGGGGGCTTCTAGGGTACAACGCGCATACAACATGCAAGTAACCGCCAATAACACCAACCACCGGTAAGGGTACATGGGGAGCCAAGCGTTACCCGTTACCGTTATGACACGCGCATACAAACACCGATATACGCAGGCAGGAAGAAGACGCATAGTGAAGAAATCCCCTTTAAACGTGGCAGCCTCTCTACCCCTTATTGTGGGTTTGGGACTGGCCGGATGCTCAGGTAGTAATAATGAATCCGGTGCCACCCCGAAAGACTCCCTAGGCCCGACCAATGCTGCACCCGCTCAACAGGCGAAAGCCCCCTCGGGCAAATATAGTTCGAATGTGAAAACCGGCGAAAAAATTAATGCAGAAACCCACCACACCCACGATAGTCTCACCTGGGATACTGGATCTGAAGTCCGCCTTGACCTTGCGAATGAACCCTCCGCTGATGGGGTGAGTGTTGAGGATGGTGCCCTAGTAATTACCAAAGCCGGGAACTACCATCTAAGCGGCGACTACACCGGGCAGATACGCATTAATACTGCCGAGCCTGAGACGGTGCGGCTCATCTTAGATAATGCGACTATTACTAACTCCACGGGACCGGCTATTGCTGCCACCGGAGGCGGCACGACACTCGTATATACGATGGCTGGTACCACCAATACGGTCAGTGATGGAGAGCAGTACACAGTAACTGGTAAGAAAAAACCAGACGCAGCGATCTACTCCACCGCGAACCTGACCCTCGCTGGGGAAGGCACGTTGACGGTGAACGGGAACCATGAAGAAGGAGTGCATACCACTGGCGGGCTGGTAATCTCCAACGGAACCCTGAATGTGAACTCCGTAAAAACCGGGATTAAAGGCAAAAACTATGTGGACATTCTGGGCGGTGAGGTATCTGTCAACTCCCAGAAAGATGCTATTAAAGCCACCAACTCTAAAGAGGAAGGGTACGGGTGGGCTCGTATTACCGGCGGCACCGTGAAGGTTACTGCGGGCGATGACGGACTTAAAGCCATCCGCACCGTTGAAATAGCCGACGGTACACTCAATATTGAAAAGGCCCGAGAAGGTGTGGAGGGCCAGTACATTAATATTTTCGGTGGTGCGGTATCTGTCAACAGCATAGACGACGGTATTAACGCCTCTCTTAAAGACCCCCTGCCTGACGGGCAAGAAGCCGAGGACGACCCCACACCTGACGGTCAGCCCCAGCAGGAACCCAGCGGCAGTGTGGGAGGGGCACGGGATACCACTGAGGTCATTGACGCCGCCATTAATATCAGCGGCGGACAGGTCACGGTGAATGTTGAGGGGGATGGTATCGACTCGAACGGCTCCCAGACCTACACCGGCGGCACTGTCACCATTAACGGCCCCTCAACCTACCTGAATAACTCGGTGGACGCCAATGGTGAGCTGCTGCTGAACGGGGTGAATATTGCGGCGGCCGGCAGCGGTGCAGAAATGTTTAAGGTCCCCTCCGAGAAGTCAACGAACGGGTATCTGCGAGTGGTTGATCTGGACGTGTTTACCCCCGGACGCACAGTACAGGTGACAGATACCAAGACCGGGGCGGTGGTGGCGAACTATACGGTGGTTACCTCCGGCGTGCAGCTGTTCTTTCTCTCGAACCCATCCCTCGTAAAGGGCAATAACTATACGGTATATACGGTGTCTGAGCCGGTGCAGGAGGGCAGCACGACCCTCGCTCCGGGGGCGGTTGAAGTGGGCACGTACGCCGCAGAATAGCCCAACAATACCTATAAACCCGTTGTGACAAGGCGGAATAACGGGGAAGGCGTGGAACTGCTGTCTTTCGGCTCGTAACGGTACGGGGGGTGAAGGTACACAATAAGAAGACACGCGATGCTCAAACTGGTGCATCGCGTGTCTTCTTTATATTTATTTATCTATAAATTAGGTTACACAATCCTTCAACTTAAGGTAGACTTTTAAGGTCTTGAGCGATTGCTGAGACTCCAATAATCACCGAAAGATAACAATAAATATGAAGAAAACAACGGTCAAAACCGTAGCCTCCGTAACTCTGATCACCGCGCTGGGGTTTACTGGGTACCTTGCCGCCAATGGCGCGCCTCCCGTCGCTGCCGCACCCAACGCAGCCGCAGTGCAAAAGCTAGATGCACAAACCCACTACTCCGATGAAGACCTCACGTGGGATTCCTCCGACGAAGAAGCCATTGACCTGGCGAACCCCGCCGCTGCCGACGGGGTAAACGTTAACAATGACACTATCACTATCACCGCAGACGGTACCTACCGGCTCTCCGGCGAGTACAACGGCCAAGTGAAGATTGAAGCCGGTAAGTCTGATACGGTGCGGCTGGTGCTCGATAACGCGAAGATTACCAACTCAACCGGGCCAGCCATTAATGTGGCGGGCGCTGGTGAAGCGATTATTTACACCGCTTCGGGCACGGCAAACACCATTGCGGATGGGGCTAACTATGCTGCTAAAGGCGCAGATGACCCGGATGCGGCCATCTACTCCACTGCGAACCTGACCCTCGCCGGGGAAGGCAGTCTGTCTGTGAAGGGCTCCTACAAAGCGGGTGTTCACACCACTGACGGGCTCGTCATCGCCAACGGCACCCTTGACGTCAACGCCGCAAAAGCCGGTATTAAAGGCAAAGACTATGTAGACATTGTTGGCGGCACCGTGAAGGTTACCGCTGGGCAGGACGGCATTAAATCCACCAACACCGATGATGAAAACAAAGGCTTTACTCGCCTCAGTGACGGGTCGGTGACTATTTCGGCTGGGGATGACGGGCTCAAAGCCCCGCGCACCCTCGAAATTTCCGGCGGCACCCTGAACATTGAAAAGTCCGATGAGGGTATTGAAGGGCAGTACGTTAACGTCCTTGACGGTGAGGTGACCGTCAATAGCACGGATGACGGCATTAACGCCTCCTTGCCCGCAGCCGACAAGGTAGATGATGACGGGGACAACGACCAGGAACAGGAACCCGCTGATGGTGCTGGCGCCGCTCCGGTAGACGCAGACGTTAATATTAGCGGCGGCACCGTGGTCGTCAACGCTGATGCTGACGGGATCGACACAAACGGCAACGCGGTATTCACCGGCGGCACCATCATTGTGAACGGCCCCGTCGCTGGCGGCAACAGGGCTATTGACTTTGACGGCAAGCTGCTGCTGAACGGGGCAAACGTCACCACCGGCAGCGCCGCCGAAAAGTTCCAGACACCCTCAACGGAATCAACCAGCGGGCACCTGAAAATCGTTAATAACGCTGCCCTGACCCAAGGCAAAACCGTTCAGGTGGCCGACTCCTCCGGCGAGGTAGTGGCGAACTATAAGATCACCAAGTCAGGGGTGCAGCTGGTGCTCGTCTCGAATAAGAATATTGTCAAGGGGCAGGACTACAAGGTCTACGTGGCCTCCGGCGATGTGGATATTGACTCCACCGATGTGGCGAATGGCGCAACCGAGCTGGGCAGCTTCACCGCCGCTTAATCCAGCACCCTGTTGAGCCTGATGCGGCTTCCTGTTCCCTCCCAACACAATGGGAGGAGACGGGGAGCCGCTATCTTTTTGGCTTGTCACGGTACGGGGCTGAAGATGCACAATCAGAAAACACGCGATGCTCAAACCGGCGCATCGCGTGTCTTTTTAGGCTCATCTCTCAATGATTCAGGTTATCTGCTGCGGCAACTGGGGGCAGCCCCTAAGACTTTGCGCAGAAAAAGCCCGAGCACAGCTGAGGCTTAGCTAACTGCCGAAATATAGGAGGTATGAAGAACTCAATGCTCAAAACCGTAACCTCCGTAACTCTGATCGCCGCGCTGGGGCTCACCGGATGCTCCACCGCCAGCGGCACCACCCTCACCTCCGGCACCTCCACCGTGCACAGCGCAACCCCAGGAGCCACCGCCGGAACGTCCACCTCCAATACGGCCGCAGGGCAGACACTAGACGCCCAAACCCACTACACCAATGAGGACCTCACCTGGGACTCCTCAGGCGAGAAAACTATTGACCTGGCGAACCCCACCGCCACCGATGGGGTCAGTGTCGAGAACGGCACCATCACCATTACCTCCGGCGGCACCTACCGGCTCACCGGTGAGTACAGCGGCCAAGTGAAGATCGAAGCGGCCAAGACCGACACGGTGCGGCTGGTGCTTGATAACGCGAAGATTACCAACTCAACCGGGGCGGCCATTAATGTGGTGAGCGCCGCCGAAGCAATTATCTACACTGCTGCGGGTACCACGAACACCGTCGCTGATGAGGCTAACTACACTGCCACCGGTGACGACGACCCGGATGCTGCCATCTACTCCACCGCGAACCTGACCCTCACCGGGGAGGGCAGCCTGTCTGTGGAGGGTGCCTACGAGGAGGGCATCCACACTACTGGCGGGCTGGTTATTGCCAGCGGCACCCTTGAGGTCAACGCCGCGAACACCGGTATTAAGGGCAAGGACTATGTCGATATTACCGGTGGTATCGTCAATGTTACTGCCGCACAAGACGGCATTAAATCCACCAGCACCGATGACGAAAGCATGGGCTTCACCCGGCTGAGCGCCGGATCGGTGACCGTTTCGGCTGGGGATGACGGGCTCAAGGCCCCGCGCACCCTCGAAATTTCCGGCGGCACCCTGAATATCGAAAAATCCAATGAAGGCATTGAGGCGCAGTACATTAATATTCTTGATGGTGATGTGACTGTCAATAGCACGGATGACGGCATTAACGCCTCCCTCAAAGACAGCTCCTCTGACACCTCATCCGATACCACCAGTGGGACGGCCGCCGCCGGGCAGCAAACCCAGCAGAACCAGAACGGTCAGGCACAGCAGGCCTCGGTGGGCGGGGGAGCCGCACCCGGTGGCAGCCAGGACAGCACCGGGCAAAACCAGAATATGCCCCAGTCTCCCGCTGGTGGCACGGGGCAGCCTCCCGCTGACGGTACCATGCCCGGCGGTGGCGGCGGCACCTTCGAGGTGGTAGACGCGGCCATTAATATAAGCGGCGGCACCGTGGTGGTCAACGCCGAGGGCGACGGGATCGACTCGAACGGTACCGCAACATTCAGCGGTGGCACCGTCACCGTAAACGGCCCCGCCGCTGGCGGCAATAACGCCCTTGACTCCAACGGTGATTTGCTGCTGAACGGGGGAACCGTCACCACTGGCAGTACCGCCGACATGTTCGAAGCCCCCTCATCAGCATCGACCAGCGGGTACCTGAAAATTACTGATTCGTCGGCCCTCACCCAGGGCAGCACCGTTCAGGTCACCGATTCCTCAGGCGCCGTGGTTGCGAACTATAAGATCACCACGTCAGGGGTGCAGCTGGTGCTCGTCTCGAATAAGAATATCGTCAAGGGGCAAAGCTACACCGTCTCTGTGACCTCCGGCAGTGTAGATGCTGCATCCACCACTGCGGCAAGCGGGGCGAGTGAGCTGGGCAGCTTCACCGCAGCCTAACCCAGCGGCCTGTTGTGCCGGATTCGATTTCCCGTCCTCTCCTAATACGTCGGTAGGAGGGGACGGGGTATTCCGCACTCTCGGGGTGCTAAAGCTGCCGATAACCCGTGCAAAATAAAAAGGGTGTTCGGTAAGCTTCAAACCCGCAGTAGGCGGTGTTTGCCCCCGGTTTTTCTGAGATTTCTAGCAGAATATGTGTCTGTCAGGAAGACAATAAGGGGTCAAACAAGGTACCCTAGAAGGCAGGAAAGACTGTACAAGCGATCCGTCGGTTGCGCGCGCCATGCGGGCGGCAGTCACGGACAGGATGAAAGAGGGGGTCACGCCATGGGGCGCGGCCGTCAGAAGGCTAAGGCAACACGGCAGGCTCGGGAGATGAAGTACTTCAGCCCCGAAACCGATTACAGCGCACTTGAGCGTGAGCTCAGTAGCGCTAAGAAGAGTAAAACCTCCGACTCGTCCCAACATCGTTACGATGATGAGGATGACTACTCGGCGTACGCAGAGAAATATGCAAACTACGACGACGAGGCATAGCTGAGGTGCATCGCTAAAAGTATAAGGCGCGGCACTGGCTCTCATGTCGCCTGCTATGCAACCGGTTCGGGCATCCCCCAGGGGATGCCCGAACCGGTTTTTGTGTGCCTTCAGCTTGGGTCATGGGGCAGATGGTGCTGGCCCGGTTTGGTGTACTGGCGCTTCCCAGATGCGTTCTGCATATAGCAGGAAAAGGTGAGCAGCGGGTAGGTGTGAGATAAGAAAATAATAAGAAAATATGAGCTATGATGCATAGCTAAAATAAAGGTTCTTCATGCCCCATGCATGGGATGGTATTTCAACCTATAAATATGAAGAACGAACAGAATATCACCGGCTCAAACACTCTCACCGAAGACACCCTCGCCCCGGCGGATAACACCCCCGGCGGCACCAAACCCGCAAAGAAAATGACCCGCCGCGTTCCTCATCGGCGGCGGCATCGGCACCCTCGCCGTCGCGGGGGTCGGGGCTGGCTGGGCCTACAACCGGTACCTCGCCGAACACACCCAAATCGAAGACACCCTCGCCTACGAGGCAGCGCAGCAAAGTAAAAACAACCCATCTGGTGCCGCAGACCCCACCGAGCTCACCGGGGTGAGCATCACCGACAGCGGACTCACCGCGCAGGAAGGCTCTATCACCCTCAAAAGCTACACCGAAGGCAGCGGCAATAACGCCGTCGTCTCGTTCACCGCCGAGGTAAAACTCAATAATGCCACGCTGCTGCGCTCCGCCTTCGCCAATAACAAATTCGGCCAGAACATTATCGACACCCCCTCCAATATTGCCGCGCAGCACAACGGTATCTGGGCCATAAACGGGGACTACTATGGGTTCCGTGACACCGGCATCGTCATCCGCAACGGCGTCACCTACCGCGATTCGCCCGCCCGTGAAGGGCTCGCCTTCTACCGGGACGGCAGCGTCAAACTCTACGACGAAACCAGCACCAACGCACAGGCGCTCATTGACTCCGGCGTGCTGAACACCCTCTCCTTCGGGCCTGCGCTCGTCAAAAACTCCGAGGTTATGAGCGGCATCGACCAGGTTGAGGTCGATACCAACTTCGGTAACCACTCCATCCAAGGCAACCAGCCACGCACCGGCGTGGGTGTGCTGGGAAACAACCACCTGCTGTTCATGGTCGTAGACGGCCGCTCCGACGGGTACTCGCGTGGGGTTACCATGCCCGAATTCGCCCAAATGTTCAAAGAACACGGATGCGAAACCGCCTACAACCTTGACGGCGGCGGCTCCTCAGTCATGGTTTTCAACGGGAAACTCGTCAATAAACCCCTAGGGGGCAGCAAAGAACGCGGCACCAGCGATATTCTCTACATTGCCGGGAGTGCCGCATGATAGTACTCATTCCCGCCTACAAACCCGACAACTCACTCATACGGCTAACACACCAGCTCAGCGCCCAGGGCGAGAGCATCCAGGTGCTCGTGATTGACGACGGATCCGGCAGCGAATACGCGCCGATCTTCACCGAACTCACGCTCACTGGGGCAACCGTTATCACCCACCCCGTCAACCTGGGCAAAGGCGCAGCCATACGCACCGGCCTGAACTGGGCACGCATCTATCAGCCCCGGCAGGTAGTCGTCACCGCCGACGCGGACGGCCAACACCTGGTGCGGGATATCCTGCGGGTCGGCGCACACACAGCAACCCACGCTGACAGCGGCAAACACTCACTCGTGCTGGGGGTACGTACCCTCCCCGATAACACGGCCCAGGGGAGCGGCACAGTACCCGCGCGCTCAAAAGTGGGCAACGCCCTCACCATCGGGTTTTTCACCCTCGCCACCGGCGCCCGGCTAGCAGACACCCAAACCGGGCTGCGCGGCTTCACCCCGCAGATGATCGAATGGGCGCTGAACATACCGGGGGACAAGTACGAGTACGAATTCACCATGCTGCTGCGGGCCACCCGTGCGGGAGTCAACCTGGTGCAGGTGCCCATCGTGAAAGTGTATGAGCCCGGCAACCCCACCAGCCATTTCCGGCCCGTGCGCGACTCGGCGCTTATATACGCGCCGCTCATTGGGTTCCTCGCCTCCTCGTTCGCGGGGTTCCTGATTGATGCGGCGGCACTTTTCACACTCGTCGCACTCGGTACGCCCCTGCTGGTGGCCGTCATTGCCGCACGCATTATCTCGGCGCTGGCGAACTTCAGCGTGAACCGGCTAATGATGCGTGACGGGGCGGCCCGGCCCTCACCCGGGAACTCGCTGATGCGGTACGCAACGCTGGCGGTGGGCATCCTCGCGGCAAACGCGGCCCTGCTGGAGGCGCTCATGACCCTTGGTGTGCACCTGGCGGTTGCCAAGGTACTCACCGAGGCGGTGCTGATTCCCGTGAGCTTCGCGGTGCAACGCCGCTGGGTGTTCCTGCCCGCCCGCACGCCCCAGCGTGAAGAACACACCGCGCCCGAGCTGCAACTAAGCAAGCTCAGCGGTGCATCCGCCGAAAAAGAATATACGGGCAGGCGCTACTAGATTTTCAGGTGCACAGCGTGCGCCGGGGTACCCGAACATTGCTACTCATCCACTCTACTCGCGGGTGGCCCCGGACAGGCTGGCACGAAACCCACCAGATCAGGAGGTGATGCGTATACGGTGAACAGCACCGGGAGCGATACGCTCGCTGGAGAACTTCATAGGGTACACATGCACGCGGTGTTCCCACGGCCCCGGAAGGGGGAGCGGGAACACCGCGTGCTCTGCTGCGCCCGCTACACAACGGGCAGTAAATAATTATGCGTACTGGCCGAAGAGGCGCACCGCGCCGCCATTGACCCCTTTAGCGCCCTGCACATAGTCGGGGCTGCCGGTATCGGGCTCGGTGGCGGCCACCACATCGCCCATGACCCAGGCGGGAACACCCCGGTCGTTAAGGCGGCGTGCGGCGGCCTCGGCAACTGACGGGTCCACAATAGCGACCATGCCCACACCCAGGTTCAGGGTGCGTTCCAAATCGGGCAGCGGCACGTTGCCGAGCGAACCGATCAGCGAGAAAATCGCCGGAATCTGCCAGCTGGAGCGGTCCACGCGGGCCTCCAAGCCCTGCGGCAGCACGCGCGCCAGGTTCGCTGCTAAACCGCCGCCGGTCACGTGTGAGAACCCGCGAATACCGGTGCCGGTCTGCCCGTCGGGGCCATTGACGGGGAATGCCTGCGCCAGATCCAGGCAGTCCGCGGTGTACACGCGGGTGGGTTCCAGCAGTTCCTCACCCAGGGTGCGCCCCAGCTCGTCTACCTGACGTTCCAGGCCCCACCCCGCAACATTAATAACTTTACGAACCAGTGAATAACCATTTGAGTGGATGCCGGAAGAAGCCATACCAATGAGCACATCGCCCTCACGCACCCGCTCAGGGCCCAGCAGCTCGTCAGCCTCAACCACGCCCGTGGCGGCACCGGCAACATCGTACTCATTCGCGGCCAGTAAACCCGGATGCTCAGCCGTCTCGCCACCCACCAGGGCCGTACCCGCCACAGAGCACGCCCCCGCAATACCGCGCACAATATCGGCAATACGCTCAGGAACCACCTTGCCCGTGGCAATATAGTCGGTCATAAACAACGGCTTCGCACCGCACACCACAATATCGTCCACAACCATACCCACCAGGTCATAACCGATCGTGTCATGCACATCAAGCGCCTGCGCAATAGCAACCTTCGTACCCACCCCGTCCGTGGAGGTCGCCAAGTACGGACGGCGGTACTTCACCAGCTGCGAGGCATCATACAGGCCCGCGAACCCGCCCACGCCACCTACCACAGCGGAGGAGTGGGTGGCGCGAATCGCGTCTTTCATGAGCTCAACGGCGCGGTCGCCCGCCTCAACATCAACGCCCGCACTGGCGTAGGTGACGGCGACGGTATTCTCAGTCATTCGGGTTAGTCCTTATCGGTAGCAGTTTTCGTGGCGGATGCCGGAACAAGATCATCGTCGGTCAGCAGGGCCTCAAGGTCCGCATCGGGCCCCGGGTTGCACATCCCACCGGCTGGTGTGTCCTGACCCGGTGCGGGCTCACCCCCGCCCGCAGGTGCCGCTGGCAGCGGGCTGCTCTCAAACTTGTGCTCCAGCGAATCAGTGCCTGCGCGGGTCTCAATCGACACGGCCTCAGCGTGCTCGGGCTTAGTGGGGACGGGGCGCTCGACCGTCACCTCAGCAGCCATACCAGACAGCGGCCCGCCCTTACTCTCTGAGGCGTCGAACAGGGACTTGCCGCGCCGTTCCTCGGCGGGAAGCTCAATCGGGTAGTTGCCGGTGAAGCACGCCGTGCACATGTTCCTCGTGGGCTGCTTGGTGGCGGCCATCATGCCATCCTGCGAAATGAAACCAAGCGAATCCGCCCCCAGGGACGCAGCAATCTCGTTGACCGAAAGCCCGTTCGCAATCAGCTCTGCGCGGGAGGCGAAATCAATACCGTAGAAGCAAGGCCATTTCACCGGCGGGGACGAGATACGCACATGCACCTCTTTCGCGCCCGCCTCACGGAGCATCCGCACTAGGGCGCGCTGGGTGTTGCCGCGCACAATCGAATCGTCAATCACGATCAGGCGTTTGCCCGCCACCACAGACTTGAGCGGATTCAGCTTGAGCCGAATACCCAGCTGGCGGATAGTCTGCGAGGGCTGGATGAAGGTGCGCCCCACATAGGCGTTCTTCACCAGGCCATTGCCGAAGGGGATGCCGGACTGCTCCGCGTAACCGATCGCGGCGGGCACACCGGACTCGGGGGTGGGCATCACCAGGTCAGCCTCGACCGGGTGCTCACGCGCCAGCTGCCGCCCCATCTCCACACGGGACTCATACACTGAACGCCCCGAAATGGTCGTATCAGGCCGGGCCAGGTACACAAACTCAAACACGCACCCGGCGGGCTGGGCGGGCGCAAACCGCTGCGACCGCAGCCCATCCTCATCAATGATGATCAGCTCGCCCGGCTCTACCTCACGCACGAAAGAAGCACCCACAATATCGAGCGCCGCCGTCTCGGAGGCCACCACCCAGCCCCGCTCCAAACGCCCCAGCACCAGCGGCCGCACACCCTGCGGGTCACGGGCCGCGTACAGGGTGGTTTCGTCCATGAAAGTGAGGCAGAACGCCCCGCGCAGGGTGGGCAGCAGATCAAGCACCGCCTCCTCCAGTGAGGCAAAATCGTGCTCAGCTAAGAGCGCGGTCACCAGGGCGGTATCGGTGGTGTTGCCCTGCGCCAGCTCGCCAAACGCCGGAGGTTTACCGCCGTTCTTTGCCAGCAGACGGTCGTAGAGGTCAGCCGAGTTCGTGAGGTTGCCGTTGTGCGCTAGGCAGAGCGTGCCGTGCGGGGTGGTGCCCAGCGTCGGCTGCGCATTCGCCCAGTGGGATGCACCCGTGGTGGAGTAGCGCGCGTGGCCGATAGCGTGATCGCCGGGCATGGAGCTGAGCGTTGCCTCGTCAAAGACCTGGGAGACCAGCCCCATATCCTTATACACGTTAATGCGTTTGCCGTTGCTGGTTGCTATACCGGCTGATTCCTGGCCGCGGTGCTGAATCGCGTACAGGCCGTAGTAGGTGAGCTTTGCCACGTCTTCACCGGGTGCCCAGACGCCAAATACGCCGCAGGCGTCCTTGGGTCCATGATCAACCGGATCCAGATCGTGAGTGAGTTTTCCGTCGGGGCGAATCAATTCACTTCTTTTCGACGTCGGGACTGTGGGAACGCCTTAACCAGCCTTCGCGTGTGATGCTGAAAATTTTGCCGGATTAAGACGCACAACCAGTCTACCCCTTCCAACAGAAAAAAGTGGTGCGGCATACGAATATTTCTCACAGGCTGGCTGTTCTTAGTCTTCAGGCTCGACGCGGGCAATACGGGCTTTCTTCACCGACCGGCGGTCAAGCCACAGCCCCAAAAGCGCCCCCAAGGCCGTACCCACGGCACCAAAAATGACGGCGATCACCCCGAATACTGCCTCAAACGTGTAGGAGGGATTACCCGGGCCGAACCACACCGAAACAAACGCCGCAATAAGCCCCACGACCAGGCCCAGAATCATAAACGCCGGAATGGACGGGGCACGGCGGATACGCACCTGCGAGTACTCGACCTCGGTCTCGGGGGATGCTTCAGGCTCGGGGGCAGGGGAATGCCCCGAAGAATCAGGGTGGGAATTAGAAGGTGTGTGTGCGCTACTCATATCTTCAAGTCTAGCTTTTGGGCTGTGCCCTGCCTAGCGGCTCCCTCAACGGCGGGATCTCGGAAAACGCAGCTTAAGGCGTATTACCTGCCCCTAAGGCGTGGGCGATACACCATAAGCTGCGTTATTCAGGCAGTTGGTGCCTAGAATCGGGCGCCTAGAATAACGGGAAATAGCGGGAAATATCAGACCGCTCACCGCTTGCGCTCAGCTGGGCTGACCCCAACGCATCAGCCCACCCCAGCACCCCAAGCGCGAGCGCACACCACACGAAAGCGGACGCCTCAACCACACTCGGCGGGGTGCCGCGCGTATGCCGCGGGCCAGCCACGCACTGGGTCACCCCAAACGGGGGCACCCGCACCTCAACACTATTGCCGGGGGCTAAAGTGCCCAGCTCCTCCAGGCTGTACCGCACAGCGGTGGCGCGCACCCCACGCGGCAGGGACGCGAACAACCGTTCCATCTCTTCCCGGTTCTGCCCGCCCGTCAGCGGTGTGCCTGCCTCAAAAACACCGCGTACAGTGGCCAGCGCAGCCGCCCCGTCAGCCTCCGACACTTTACGCCGTACCGCCACTAACGCCTGCCTTTCTTGCCGTTCCTGCGGCCCTTGAGCGCATGACGCACGGGCCTGCCGTTGACGCCCCGACCGGGTGCTGCCCCCGCAAAACCGCCAGCAGCCCCGGATGCCTCCTTGCCGGTGGCTGTGCTGTCGGCTCCATCTGGCTCACCCGGTATTTTCTCACGCTGGGTTTTCTCTTCGTGTGCTTTTTCCTCGTGCACCGTGGGGCAGGCCCCGTCTGAGCCGTGCCGTGCCGCCACCGCGGGCGCCACCCCAGCCAGTACCGCCGCAAGATCCGTGCCAGGCACCAGCTCCCCCACAGTACGCGGCTGCCCGTCTTCAACACCGCCGGTAATGGGGCGAAGCACCGCAGTCAGCAGGCTATCCACCGTCGTCTGAGTCAAAAACCCTGCCGCCTGCAGCACCCGCAGCGCCACCAGGTGCGTGGCACGGGATGACCCGTCAGAAATCTTCACCACGGCGCTCGCCCCCGAGCGCAGGCCAATGCACAGCATCCCTTCCGCGCCGCTTTTCACCACAGCGTCCAGGCGTTCACTCACCACCGTGTCGGGGGAGTCTGGGCCCTGAATCAGCTCGGGGTAATCCACCATCGCGGTTGCTACGGTCGAGGCGCGCGCATCCGCCTGCATATTGCGGATCGCCGTGCCCAGGGTTGCGTAGGCGCGGGCCAAACCCACCGGTGATAACGCGAACACGGGCGCGCCGCACCCGTCGACGCTGGCGTGCGCAACCTGCTCGCCGGTGAACGCCTCCACCTCTTCAACGATCATGCGCTGCAGCGGGTGCTGGGGGTCAAGATAAGCGTCGATGCTCCACAGTGCCGCATCCGGCTCAAGCTCGCCGCGTTCACTTTTGGCCGCGCACGCCCATAAGAACGCGGCGTGTTTGCCGGAGCACTCGAACGCGAGTGGTGTTTTTGACAGCCCCGCCTGGAGCATGGTGGCGCGCGTGCCCGAGTCGGTGGGGTACACGGCGGGGCACTGGAGCGCGTCGGCGCTGAGCCCGGCTGCCGCCAGCGCCTCCTGTACCGCGCGCATCTGCTCGAAAGTGCCCCGGTGCGATGCGCACGCGATCGCCACCTGCGCCCCGCGCAGCGGCGCCCCGGCTTTGAGCGCCCCAATGGCCTGGAATGGTTTGAGAGTGGAGCGCGCGAAGATGGGGCGGTGGGCGTCTCCGAGGGCGAGGATAACATCGCCGCCGGGGGAGAGCACCACCACGGTGCCGCGGTGGCGGGATTCGATCATGCCGCCGCGGGTGGCAACCGCCAGCTCGGCGTCGCGTACGGGGGTGGCGGCCTCTGCGATGTGTGCGCTATTCATACACCCTATTAAAAGGGTTTTGCGGGCTTCAGTGCGCATTATTCGCCTCGGGCGTGGCGCGGGGAGCTTGAGTTGGATGGATGTGCGGCTACATGAGCGCGGTGACGGCAGCCGTGCCGCCAAAAATAATGCCGGGCGCATTCGCAATTACGATGGGCCAGTCTTTCTTTTCGCGCCAGATACCGTACGCCACCCACAGCGTGCAGTTAATGGCGGCGACGAGCGGCTGAATCCAGTCGCCCTTATGGCCGTTAATATTGCCGATAATTTGCGGGAAGTAGAAGACGTACATGAGCACCGCGGTTACGGATGCTACGCGCGCTAGGATCGGGAAAAGTCTGGCGTGAACATCGGATTCGCTGTGCGTATCTTGGGCGTGGGTCTGAGTGCTGGAATTTTGTGCGCTCATGAGGGTCCTTTCGTCTGTGTAGTATGCCCTGCGATGCGCCCAACCCAGTAGATGCAGACCGTATTCACAAGACAATTTAGCCTACTCCCGTTCCCTCAATGGTGCAAGATGCCAGCTGAAGTGGCGACCCCAAACTATCCTGCTAAAAAGAGCCTTTATACGAAAAAAGCGTTAAAAACACCGCTTTATTCACATAAAGGCTCTTTTTACGGCCTGAGGGTGGGAACCCCACGATACGGAAGAGCGCCGAAACCCCCGCCCGGGTAGCATTCGACACGGTACCCTTATGTACATGAAGGTTTTGGTACTGGGCCCCGGCGGCCGCGAACACGCAATTATCCGTGCGCTTGCACGCGATCCACAGGTGACCGAAGTTCACAGCGCACCCGGCAACGCGGGCATCGCTCAGGACGTTCCGGTACACGCCATCGACGCCAATAACCCCGAGCAGGCTGTTACGCTCGCCCGTGAGCTCGCCGCAGACCTGGTGGTTATTGGCCCTGAGGCACCTCTGGTCGCCGGTGTTTCCGACGCCCTGCGCGAGGCGGGCTTCGCGGTCTTCGGGCCCTCTGCGGCTGCGGCACAGCTTGAGGGGTCCAAGGCATTCGCCAAGCAGGTGATGGAAGAAGCAAACGTGCCGACCGCCCGCGCCTTCGTCGCCACAACCGAAGCCGAAGCGGCGCAAGCCCTTGACGAATTCGGCGCCCCCTATGTGGTGAAAGACGACGGGCTCGCCGCGGGTAAAGGCGTAGTTGTCACCGAGAACCGGGACGCTGCCTTAGAGCATGCGAACGCCTGCTTTGCCGCTGGCGGTTCCGTGGTGATCGAAGAATTCTTGGACGGCCCCGAAGTGTCGCTCTTCGTCATCAGCGACGGAAAGAACGTGCTCCCGCTGTCTCCGGCGCAGGATTTCAAGCGCATCTTTGACAACGATGAAGGCCCAAACACCGGTGGGATGGGCGCCTACACCCCACTTGACTGGCTGCCCGAAGGATTTGTGGACGAAGTGATCGAAAAGATCGCCCGCCCCACCATCACGCGCATGGCAGAACGCGGCACCCCGTTCGTGGGCGTGCTCTTCTGCGGGCTCGCCGTTACCAGCCGCGGCGTGCGCGTCATCGAATTCAACGCTCGCTTTGGTGACCCCGAAACCCAGGCGGTGCTGGCACGCCTGCGCACCCCGCTCGGGCAGCTGCTCCTTGCGGCATCCCGCGGCGAGATCGCCGAAGACACCCGCCTGGAATGGGACCCCCGCACCGCCGTAGACGTGGTCATGGCGGCAGAAAACTACCCGGGAACCCCGCGTAAGGGCGATGCGATCGCGGGGCTTGAGAGCGCATCCAACGTGCCCGGTGTGCATGTGGTGCATGCCGGAACCGCCGTCGCGGGCGAAGAGATTGTGACAGCGGGCGGCCGCGTGCTCGCCGTCGTCGCGCTTGGTGATACCCTTGCCCAGGCTCGCGATGCCGCCTACGAAGGGGTACGAGCCATCACCTGGGAAGGCGCACAATACCGCACCGATATTGCCCTGAAAGCGATGCAGGGGGCGATTACCGTGCCCGAACTTCGCGACTAACGCGGCGGGGGCATCCGCGGCATCTGGTGCGGCATCCTATTCGATGCTCCCGACCGGGCGCTACCCCGCCCGCCAGAAGGTGACCGGCAACGCACCCAAACGCCGGTCACCTCATTCTTTAAGAGTGCCACCTCACCCTCAGAACCCGTGAGGGCGTACTATTGCACGCCGGGGCATCATATCGGGTATGTTAAAAAGTACACAGCTCTTCAACCACCGCAGAACACATCTCAGGAGATGCCCATGACCTCCCGCACCGCCCCCATTGAGATTCCAGGTTGGACTCACGTCTACTCCGGTAAAGTCCGTGACCTGTATGTTCCCGAAGAAAGCCGTTACGACGCTGCCGGGCTAACTATCAGCGACGACGCTGAGGTACGCGCAGGCTCCGTCATGGTGGTCGCCTCCGACCGCATTAGTGCTTTCGATAAGATCCTTCCCACCGAAATCCCCGACAAAGGCGCGGTTCTGACGCAGCTTTCCCTATGGTGGTTTAAACAGCTGGGGGACGTGCCAAACCACGTGCTTTCCACGGACGTGCCGGACGAAGTGGCGGGGCGAGCCATGATCTGCAAGTCGCTGAATATGTTCCCGGTGGAGTGCATTGCCCGCGGGTACCTGACGGGGTCGGGGCTGGAGACATACCGTGAGAACGGCACCATTGCGGGGATTGAGCTTCCCGCTGGGCTGGTGAACGGCTCCCGCCTGCAGCCGCCAATCTTCACCCCCACCGGCAAGGCTGAGGTGGGCGAACACGACGAGATGGTCACCCGCCAAGAACTGTGGGAAGAAGTGGGGGAGGCCGTGGCCGAGCGGCTTGAAGAGCTGACCCTGTACATTTACACCACCGCCGAAAAGATCGCCCGCGAGCAGGGCATTATCCTTGCGGATACCAAAGTTGAGTTCGGCACCGACTCATACCGCGGCGAAATCACCCTCGGCGATGAGCTGCTCACCCCCGACTCCTCACGGTTCTGGGACGCGAGCGAATATGAGCCAGGCAAATCCCAGCCGAGCTTCGATAAACAGTATGTGCGCGACTGGCTGCGCTCGCCGGAGGCAGGCTGGGACGGCTCCGATAATGTGCCTCACCTGCCCGAGGCTGTGGTGGAGAAAACCCGCGCCCGCTACATTGAAGCCTACGAGCGGCTAACCGGCACGAAGTTTTAATCTTCCCCCATATTGAGACACCCTTCCGGTGGTGGACCATGCGCCCCACCGCGGAGGGTGTCTTTTTTCAGAATATAACCAAAATAAGGCAATATTTAGGAAAAATTTTCCCAGAGAAGCCTTTATTTTGCTAGCATGGGTATATGCTTCTTGAATTCTCGGTTGAAAACTATGAATGTTTCAGGGATGAAGCATGCCTGTCGATGGTGCTTCCCTCCCTCAAAACGCAGGTGCCAAAAAATGGGCAGACTTGGGAGGAAACCACGAGCCGAGTGGCCGCTATTTTTGGGGCGAATGCATCGGGCAAAAGCACCATTATTCGTGCTCTCGTCAGCTTGAATCGGGCTATTCGTAGGCCCGGTGAGCGCCTGTACTACCCCTACCTGCTTCAGAGCCCGCCTGAACCGCAGACCACCTATACGCTGAGTTTCACGCACGAGCAGGTGCGCTATGACTATCGGGTGCAGGCAGATAAACGTGGTGCTATAGCCCTTGAGACCATGCACGCCTACCCAAAAGGTACAGCACGGTTACTCTTTGAACGCCGCACCCAAGAGAACGCCACAGTTACCGTAAAGGCTGGGCCCTCGCTGAAAGGTGCCACCCGTGAGGTCAGCAAAATTACGCAGCCAGATCAGCTGTTTTTAGCGGTTGCTCGGCAATATGGGCACGAGAGCCTTGCCCCTCTGGTACGTGCCCTTGACGCGAGTATTCACTTTGTGCGCGATATGTCATCGCGCCGAGAAAACATCATACAAATTACGTTCCATATGATCAGCACCGTTTGGTCGCGTTACTTGGGCGTTCTGGCGCGTGTGGCTGACACTGGAATTGCCCGTCTTGAAATAGATCGTAAAGAACTTCCGGAGGATTTATCGAAGACATTAGCGAAAGCTATTGATGAATATGGCCCAAGGGAAGTATTCAAAGGGATTTTCCCTGTTCTTTATAGTGAAGAAGAGCTTCTAGATGTTGCACGTGCGATTTCTGTATACCATCGTGGAGCGAATACAGAAGAGGCACGGTTGGGTCTTAACGCACAGAGTGACGGTACTCTCGGCTGGCTTGCTCTCGTTAGTCAGGCGGTAGGTGCTCTTCAACAAGGAGGCATGTTGGTGGTGGATGAACTGGACTCCAGCTTGCACCCCACTTTGGCGGCTGAATTGGTGAGTATGTTCAAAAATCCTGACGTGAATAAAAGCGGGGCGCAGCTGATTTTTAACTCGCATGATGCAACACTGTTAGGAAATATCCCCATGCGATTGCTCGATTCTCCTGAAGTATGGTTCACCGAGAAAAATGACGAAGGCGCCAGCGACATTTTTTCTCTGGAAGAGTTTGATACCCGTCCCAAGAACAATATTCAGAAACAGTATCTCACCGGTGCTTTCGGAGCTATACCCACCACCTACATGTCTGAGTTACGTGCTCTCTTAGAGGCGGAACAATGAGCCGTCGCGCTAAGAGCACCAAGAAACGCAGCATATGTTAGTCGAACGCCCAGCCACACCTATGCCTTTCCTCCTATCCGCCCTTGGGCTGATAGAAAAGTCAAAAGCCCAAGGGTAAAAGTTTTAGCTCACCGAAACAATACGCCGGGTGGCTTCCGCTTTTATAAAGAATAGGTACAGTGGTTTTAAGACAATGAGGTGCGTACCCTCAACGTACGATAGTGAGGAGGGTAGCCACGGTGGCTACCGGTGAACATCGTCAAAGGAACAGTAGGACCATGCGAACAGGTAAACGCTCACTGCTGGCGGCTGCCGCGCTCATGCTGGCTTTGAGCGGGTGCGGCGGGATAGATAGCGGGCGGGCGGGCGCCACACAGCAGGAGGGAACCTCAGGGGATGAGCAGGCTGTGCTTGAGTACCTGAGCGGCCCCGCAGAGATTAATACGGCGCTTCAGAAGGCGGGCGCGCAGTGCATGCGTGAGGCCGGTTTCACCTCTGGCGGGTGGGAGGCGCGGCTGCGGGCGCATGAGAGTATTTCCGAAATCAGCGGCCGTTTCGAGAGTGAGGAAGACGCGAAGTTCCGCGGCTACTCCACCACCCTGTGGATCCCCGAAACTTACCCGACCCTCAGCTACCTCTCGTCGGCGCAGCGGCAGGCCATGTACGGTTCCCGTCCGCAGCTGGATTCCAGGAACCTGCGCCCGCAAAAGTACGACTGGGGCAAATCGACGGCCCCCTCCGTCCCGAACCTGTTCACCCCCATTACGGTCACCGCCGACCCGGCTGAGTACGGGTGCAAAGGTATAGCCATCCAGAAAGTATTCGGTTCCCTAGAGAACTACGCCACCTATGAGGCACTGTACCCCGAGCTGAGGCAGCTGGGCGCGCGTTCAGCCGAGGCGGCCCGCAAAGTGCACGATGAGAACCGGGGCGCCTACCAGAAGTGCCTAGAGGACGCTGGTTTTAATAATGTGGGCGCGCCGCCGCTGGTGGCTGAGCGGGCTGAGGCGATCGCCGGGCTGTACCGGGGTGAAGGTGTTCTCACCAATGCGAAAGAGCAGCAGCTGGCCGCCGCGGACTACGCGTGCGATAAGAAGCTGCACTATTTCGAGAAGCTTGACCAGGCGGTGCTATCAGCTAACCGCGAGTGGGTGCAGCAGAATGCGGGGCGTATCCAGCAGGTGAAGCGGATACGGGACGAGGCCACCGCTCGCGCTAAAACCATGTAAAACCGTTCCGGGGCTGTGCACCGGGGATGGCCGGGCGTGTGGCGTTGCGGAGGCGTCGGCGTGGGTTAGAATGGGTGATGCTCGGGTGGCAGACGGGCAATACAGCACAAGACCGTGTACGCCGTGTATCCCAGCCGTGTGGCTGCGGGCCCCGCCCACCTGCGGAGGCGACGGGCAGCAGCATATTGGGCGCGGCGTGCGGTGACGGAAAGAACCTACCAGGGAGAAGAATGTCCACACCCACCAATGAGGCGCGCCCCGATACCACGAACGTACCCGTCCCTTGGGCGGGTAAACGCCGCTATTTCGACTTGCTGCTGGGCGCATCCTGCGTGATTCTGATTATTTCGAATATTGCGGCCACGAAGAGTATTGAGTTCGGGCCGCTGCCGTTCGAGTTCCCGCCGTTCACAAACGGCAACTTCATCCCCAGTGACGGGGGTTTCTTCCTGTACCCGCTGGCCTATGTGCTCGGCGACGTGCTCTCTGAGGTGTACGGGTTTAAGCGCGCTCGCCGGGCTATTATCGCCTCGTTTGTGGCGGCGGCGTTCGCTGCCGGATGCTTCCTGCTGACCGTCGCCCTGCCGCCCGCCAGCTACTATGCGAACCAAGAGGCGTTCGCTGTTGTCCTCGGTCCCGTATGGCAGATTTTTGCCGGGTCGCTGCTGGGGTATTTGACGGGTCAGCTTCTGAACGCGTGGGTGATGGTCGCCATGAAGAAAGCCACCTCCGGGCGGTTCATGTGGGCGCGTATGATCGCCTCAACCCTTGTGGGTGAGTTGGCGGACACCATTATTTTCTGTGCGATTGCCTCACCTATTCTGGGGATTACCACCCTGGATCAGTTCATTAGCTACACCCTGGTCGGGTACGTGTATAAGTGCCTGGTTGAGATTGTGCTCATGCCTATCAGCTACCCGGTGATTGGCTGGTTCAAACGCCACGAAGTCGAGTACAAGAGCTAAAACGTCATGCGGGGCGTCTAGCATATGGCGGGGTGGAGGATCGCGTATTCTCCACCCCGGCTGCTTTTAAAATTCTGTACCGCCAAAGAGACCCTGCCGCGGGGCGGGTGCGCCAGGCAGCAGGCCGAAGCCCCCACCCCATGTTTCACATATTGAGATTTTAGGGGTCGGATGCGTGAAAACCCCACCCAAAACCCGGTAAACCCGCCTGTGCCCCTGCCAGCGGGTTTGCGCCCGCCCCCGCAGAGAGTAATAGTTATTCAGTACCCTGCGCACACTCAATGCGTGAGGTGCCGCACCAAGAACCCACCGAAAGAAACCTATGAGCACCGCAGAACAGGGCCCCGTGAAGCCTGCTGATAACCCCGCAACCGGCGACGGCGAACTGAAACGTTCCCTCTCGCACGGTCAGATGACCATGATCGCGATGGGCCTCGCCCTGGGAACCGGCCTTTTTCTGGGCTCTGGTTCCGCCATCAAAATTGCGGGACCCGGTGCTATTATCGCCTACGCTGTTGGCTCCATGATCGCCGCTATTATCGCTGCGTGCGCGGGCGAAATGGCGGTTCGCCACCCCGTTCCCGGCGGGTTCGGTACCATCGCCACCAGATACCTCAGCCCCTACGCCGGGTATATCGGCCGCTGGGCGTACTGGGCAACCACCGTGCCGCTGACCGGAGCCGAACTCGTGGCGGTCGGCAAATATTTCTCGTACTGGTTCCCCGATATCCCGCTGTGGGTGACGGTGGCGGCCTCCGGCATCCTGATTCTCATCCTGAACCTGGTGAGCGTTAAATCCTTCGGCGCCCTCGAATTTTTCCTCTCCTCCATTAAAGTAATTGCGGTCATCGTCTTTATTGTGCTGGGGCTGCTTCTTGTGTTCGTTGGCCTGCCCGGGCACGCTGCGGCGGGCACCGCAAACCTCGTGAACGACGGCGGGCTGCTCCCCAACGGTCCCGGCGCCGTCTGGGTTTCGATGGCAATTGTGATGTTCTCCTTCGGCGGCGTTGAAATGCTTTCCATCTCCGCCGCAGAAGCGAAGAACCCGGCGCGTTCGGTGCGCACCAGTGTTAAAGCCATGATCTGGCGGCTCTCCAGCTTCTACGTGCTCTCAATGCTGATCATTCTGTGCCTGATGCCCTGGCAGCAGGCGGCGCAGACCGGCAAAGACATCGGCCAGTCACCCTTCGTGATGGTGTTCTCCGAACTGGGTATTCCCTATGCGGCAGACATTACCAACTTCGTGATTCTGATCGCCGCGCTTTCGGGCGCGAACGCTTCACTGTACGCGGCAACCCGCCTGCTCCACGCGCTTGCGGGCGATAAAATGGCGCCTCAGTTCGCGGGCACCACGAACCATAACGGTGTGCCCGTCACCGCGCTTATGCTTTCCTTCCTGGGTGTAGTGGTCGCATCTGTTATGGCGGTGGCAGAAATCAGTAATATTTTCGAGCTGCTAATGGCCCTGGTCACCCTGTGCATTCTGGTGGTATGGATCATGATTCTGCTGACCTACCAGGCGTACAAGAAGCACCAGGGGAACTCCTCAGGGTTCACCGTCTGGGGTGGGCGCATTACGGCGGGTGTGGGGCTTGCCGGGGTGCTTGCAACCTTGGTTGCCCTGTTCATGCTTCCCGATTCGAGCGCCGTAGTATCCGTGCAGGTGGGTGTGGTGTTCTTCGCCATTATCTCCGTTTTCTACGTGGTGCTGGCGAAAAAACGCGGTGGTTTCCCGCGGGCCGACCTGGAGGCATTTACCGAACCGCAGAAAGAAGACGCGTAGCCTGTTGAGCTATAACTGCGGGCAGAGGATATTTCATCCTCTGCCCGCCGGTGTAGTAATGGCGGCGGGTGTACTACCCTAGAAACACAAACACGCTCATCATAGTTCCCCAGCATCTCCGTGGAAGGCTAACCCCATGACCGGCTTCGACCCTCAACACTCCGCATCACCCAGAACCGGTGCCGAGCACCCGCACAAGCGCCCCGACCGTGCCGAACTCAAGCGTTCCCTCTCACACGGGCAGATGACCATGATCGTCATGGGCTCAGCGCTTGGCACCGGCCTGTTCCTGGGGTCCGGGCGGGCAATCGCCATGGCCGGGCCAGCCGTTATTCTCGCGTATGCTATCGGTTCGGCGCTGGCTTCCGTCATAGGCGCGGCCACCGGCGAGATGGCGGTGCGTTACCCGGTGCGAGGCGGTTTCGGCGCCATCGCCACCAGGTACCTTGGCCCGTACGCCGGTTTTCTGACGCGGGTGGCCTACTGGACGGCGACCGTGGTCATTACCGGCGTGGAGCTGGTGTCTGTGGCCACCTACCTGAATTACTGGTGGCCGCAGCTTCCCCTGTGGGCAGGCATCGCGGTATTCGGTGTCGCAATTATTATTCTGAACATTACGAGCGTGAAGTCCTTTGGTACGCTCGAATTTTTCCTCTCATCCATTAAAGTTATTTCGGTGATCGCCTTTATTCTGGTGGGTCTGTGCCTGGTGTTCTTCGGGCTTCCCGGGCATGCGGCGGCTGGCACCGCCAACCTTTTCAACGACGGCGGGTTCATGCCCCACGGGTTCGGTTCGGTCTGGCTTTCACTGGCGGTCGTGATGTTCTCCTTCGGCGGTATTGAGATGATCTCTATCTCCGCCGCAGAAGCCAAGGATCCCGCCCGGTCGGTGCGTTCCAGTGCGAAGGCTATGATGATTCGTCTGGCAACGTTCTACGTGCTGGCGCTGTTTATTGTGGTGTCGATTATTCCGTGGCGTTCGGCGGGTGAGCTGGGGGAGAAAGTCGAAACCTCCCCGTTTGTTCTGGTTTTTGACCAGTTGGGCATTACGGGCGCGGCGCATTTCGTGAACTTTGTGGTGCTCATTGCGGCGCTGTCCTCGGCAAACGCTAACCTGTATGCCGGTGCCCGCCTGATGCATTCGCTGGCAACCGACCGTATGGCGCCCCGTGCGTTGGCTGCGGTGAACGCCTCCGGAGTGCCTTCGCGTGCCGTATGGGTTTCCACCAGCGGCGTTGTTATCGCTATTCTGCTGGCGTTGTTCAGCCCGCAAGAGGCGTTCCTCTCCATGATCTTCCTGATTATGGTGTGTGCGCTCACCGTGTGGGTGCTGATTCTGCTCGCGTACATTGTGTACCGGCGGGTTGAGGGCAAAAGCTCAGCGTTCCGCCTGTGGGGCGGGCGCGTTACGGCGGGCGCGGGCATCATGGTGCTTTTCACCGTGTGGGTTGCCCTGTTCATGGTGCGCGGCTCGCTTGTCCCTGCGATTGTGGGTGTGGGGTACTTCCTGGTTCTGACGATTGTGTACTTCGCGCGGGTCAAGCGCACGCTCACCGTGGATGAGGACGCGTTCACCCAGGCGCAGCAGGCTTCCGCCGAGCACACTGCGGCCCTTGACGAGGAAGCTGAGGCCCTTAAAACCTCCGCTGAGACTGGGCACTAGAGCACAGGAAACCAGGTGCCCCAACAACGGGCAGCCTACCCGTCCCCGGCATGGTTGCGGTTATTGTATGCACATTCCCGCGCCGCTGCATCACCGGAACTGTACCCCATGCGCGTACCTTGGCACAGGAACGTGCGGGGTTGGTGACCTGTGGTAATTATTTTCAGAATTTTATGTAATATTCCCGCGAAAATGAGGTTTTACCGAGGCCGCAGAGATATAGTATTTAGTGAACCGTATGATCTTGTATGCGTTCAAATGTCTGTGTGTTGTCTGCTCCCCGAAGGCATTGAAGCCTTCGGGGAGCAGTATTTTAGTAAATATAAAACCTTTACTATAAGCTTTAGCAATTTTATGTGCGGTATGCTGTGTATTTACACCGTATATGATTATGGTTAGAACACAATTAGCGTGCGTGCCTCTTCTGTACACCGCCTGCGGGATTAAGGCGCCGCTGAGCCTTTAGTGCTTCCCACACCCGCGCTGTACAGTTGAACTATGAGCGAAGAAAACACGAACAAAACAACCACAGACCACACCGACCGTGAAATCACCGTATACGTGCCCCCACGCTGGGGAGATATGGACGCCTACGGCCACGTAAATAACGTGGCCATCCTGTCCATTATGGAAGAGGCACGTATCGCCCTATTCGGCCCGCCACCATCGTCCGGGCAGAAACCGAAAAACCTGCCCGCCCCGCCGATCCCGCTGTTTGAGACCATGGCCGACGGGGTGCAGGCGCTCATCGCTGAGCACGGTATCCGCTACGTGGCGCCGCTGCCGTATACGGGTGAGAACATACCGGTGCGGGTGCGCATTGAGAAGATTACAGCCGCCTCGGTGCGGGTGGGGTATAAGATCCTTAACCCCGTCAACGGCACCGACTGTGTGCGTGCTTTTACGGTGCTGGCATTCTGGGACTCAACCGCCGAGCAGCTGGCACGGCTAAACCCGTCTCAGCGCGCCATGCTGGAGGGGCACAAAATGCTCGGTCACGGGTCGGCCACAGCCATTACCCAGTAAGCGCCTCACAGGCGGCCAGTAACATGCGGTGGCGTGGCTCCCCTTGGAGGGATGCGGAGATGTTTGTACTGAATATACAAGGCGCGCTCCTTGGGGAGCTGCGAAGTTTACTAGTATAAAAAACTAAGCTGTAGCGGATGTACTTGGTGGTGTACCAAGTGCTGCTGGTGTGTATTTAGGCGGTGGCTTCTGCTTAGTTTATCGGTTTTTCTTGGGTTACACTGAACCTGTCTCATACAATAAATACATAAATTCGAGTTAGCAGTTGGTATTTCTTTAGATAAATACAATAAAAGGGCTAAGCCGATGGGTGATTTATTAAAAGTTTTACAGCAATGGTATCAATCAAAATGCGATGGAACCTGGGAGCACATGTACGGGGTTGAAATTGATACCTTAGATAACCCGGGGTGGACGGTCTCTCTTACGGGAGAGGCTGATAAGAAAAGCATGAATATTTTCGTTGACCGTTCCGAGGACAACTGGTTGTCAGTAAAATCCTGTGACGATAACTTTGTTGCTTACGGCGGCATCAATAACCTGGAGGAAATACTGGCGCACGCGGTGGAATGGATTAATAGTTAATAGTGGCCCCGAAATAGAGAAGACATAACTCATGAATAAAGGATTCTACACTAGCCATGTTTAAAAATATTTTACAAAAACCAGTGCATGGAGTTATTGTCTCAGGGTATACGGAAAACACCGGTGGAAAGCAGTTTTATCAGCCCATGTACCGGTGGCTCTTTTTCGAGCTGGAGGACGGCTTCGCGGTGTTTTCCTCCAATGATGGAGATATAGAAGTAGAACTGGCCGATGAGATTACGTGTCTTTTCGACATTGAAGAGGGCGATATTTTTACGCTAATGCATATTGCCAATGAGGATTTAGGGGTCATTCACAGTGTGGAATGTCAAAGAGACGCGCTGGGTAATCTTATTGAGGTGACGATCTGCACGCATAAGAAAAATATAACTTTGAATTCATTAACCCTAGAAGGGTTTGAGATTAGTATTGCGTAAAACTACTAGCGTAATAAGCGCAGGCGGCAGGGCACAGCCTATAGATGTCTTACGCCCCTGGTGTTGAACCGAAACGAAAACATGAAAAAACTAGCTCAATACGTCAAAACTCCCCTTCTGCTCATCACCCTGATCGATGGATTCGCGGACGCATCCTTCGGGTTGATCCTCATCGTTTATATCTCGCGCATTGCCGAGCCCTGGTGGCTCACCGTCATGGCCGTCGGCGGGTTCTTCACCGGCATACTCTTCGGTCCTTTTACGGGCTGGGTTGCCGATCGTTTTTCGGGGAGGGTCTGCTGGTCTGGCTCCCTGGCTGTATCCTCGCTCTGCGTGGCGGTCATCGCGTTTTTTCCGCATCCGGTCACCATCATTGCCATGAGCGTGCTCAATGGAGCCGCCGGAAATCTCACCAACGCCGCCGAATTCAAACTACTGCCGAAAGCGCCGGGTATGACCCCGTCGAGCGCATCCGCCGCTATTGTGGGAATCGGTTCGTTCTGTTCGATCGTAGCCCCGCCTGTGGGTGCCTTCTTCGCCACCTGGAACATGACCGCCACTATAGTAGGCTCTTCGGTGCTCCTGCTGGTCGCGGCAGTCATCGCCTGGTTTAACGTGCCAGCACAGCCCGATCATGAGCTGTCCGATGCGATTAAGCGCGATAGTTTTAAAGATATTTTCCTAGGAATCTCGGCTATTTCCAGCGCTCGCGCCCTCGTGATTTTCTTACCCGTGATGGCGGTCGTGGTCGCTTCCACCACGATGGAAGGCATCGCCGGAGTGTTCTACCTGCAATCCATCACGAACACTGCATTCGAGTATTCGCTCGTGTTGGCGATGTGGGCTGTCGGCGCGCTCATCGCCAGCGTTTTCTATGGGCGCGGATGGTACAAACCGCAGCTGGTGAACGCGATTTTGTGGGGCGGATTCTTTATTGGTGCCGCGATTCTGCTGGAAGGGCTGGTGGCGAATCCTTGGATTGTGGGAGCTGGGTTCCTGGTAGGCGGGTTCTTCAACTCGATCCACAACATGGGTATTCGTGACATGGTGTATATGCAGGTGCCCGAGCATCGTCAGGGGCAGTGCTGGGCTCTTATCGGCTCGCTGTTCAGCTCGATGGTGCTTGTGGGTGACCTACTCGGTACGCCGGGAATACTGGGGGATGCGCGCACTATTGTCATGATCGGCGGCGCGACGGCAACCGGTGCGGCGGCGGCGAACCTGCTGCTGTATGCGCTGGTGCACAGCCGCTGCGGGGTAAAAGTCCCCGGCGGGGAGAGGTAAAATTAAACCCGGCTTAATACACCCCGATAAATCAAGGAGAAAACCCCGTGAAAGCTTACCCGGTTCTCGCCGTTGGTGCGGCGCTCGCTCTGGCGCTAACAGCATGCTCGTCAGGAGATCAGAAAGCGCAGGAAAGCCCCAGCTCATCGGCCGCCTCAAGCAGTGCAAGCGCCAGCGCCTCCGCGAGTGCTTCTGTGGCGAGCGCATCCCCGCAGGTGAGTACCGCCGCGCAGGAGCCCACGGTTGGTACCGCCCCCGCCACGGTATCTGACGAACCCACCTGGGGCACTATCACCACCAGCTCGGCTGCCGCAGGGGCACCCACAGCCGCAGCGGCTGGCGAAAGCACCAGCGCCGCCGCAGGCTCCGGGCAGGGCGGTGCCAACAATAACCCCAAGAACCCCCAGGCTCCCGCCGAGAAAATAGCCCGTGCAGGCGAGAGCTGCGGCAATATTCAGGCACAGAACGGCAGTGCGCTCGTTACCGTACAGAACGGTGCGGTGGTGTGTGACCGTGCGCTGACGGTGATTCAGGAGTACGTGAATACCTCGGCGGCTTCGCGCGCCAGCCAGACCATTCAGGACGCCCAGTGTTCGTGGAATGAGCAGTCCAGCTCTGCCGAATGCACGGCGGCTAATGGGGGCGTGAAGTTTACTGCACAGCTGAGCAACCCAGCCTCCCAGCAGCAGGGCGGCGGTACTGCCCCTGCGCAGCCTGGCGCATCCCCGAGCACCGCGGCGGCTTCTGAGTCGGCTGCTGGTGCCGCAGCCCAGTAGCCGCAGCTATTTACTGCTGGTTCCTTCTCAAGGCGCTTTAGCGGCAGGCAACGGCCCGAAACCGTTATCTGCTGCTAAAGCGCCTTTGTGTTGGCTGCGATTTGTTCCCCCCTTTTTTCTGCCGGTGAGGGGCGCGGACTATGAGTTCACGTCTTCCAGTTCGGAGAGTTTGGGCAGGGTGCGCAGGCCCGGCTGTACGAGCATAAGCACCAGCGAAAACATCATGAATACGGCGAAGAACAGTAGGGTGGTGCCAGCACCCCAGGCACCGAAAAGCACCCCAGCGGCGAGTGTCGCTGCGGGCATTAGCGCCATGACGGGCACACCCAGCGCCGAGTGCACCCTGCCTATTGCGGACTCGTCGGTGGTGGCGTTCACGTAGGCCATAATGCTGGCGTTAAACGCCGGTAGCGGCACCCCGGCGAGCGCGAACACAACGGCTGTCGCCCAGAATGTGGGGTGTATGAATACTGCGGCGAGCTGCCCTGCCGCGATCGTACCCACGGCGCATATCCCCAGGGTGCTCAGCGCCAGCCGGTCGGTGAGAAAACCTACCAGGGTGGAGCCGGTAAGTACTCCCGCCCCGAAGGCGCCCATGAGTACCCCCACCCACAGTGCTGAGAAGCCAGCCGACTGGTAGTAGTAGATGAGGGTGAGCGGAATACCGGTGGTCGCAAAATTTGCTATTCCGGTCACGGCGGCTATTGCCAGTAGGGTTTTGTCGGCGAGTACTCGCCGCCACCCGTCTTTGAAGTCCGCGAGTATCCCGGAGGTCGTCTCAGGTGCCGCGCTGTCGGTGGCCGATACGGTGCTGCCGCCGGGCGCGGGGTCGTCGCTGTTGTTTTTCGTCTTCCGGTACTGGTCGATGCTTCTGCGGCTGGGAACCACGGCGAGGGCCACCAGGTTGAGCAGCCCCTGCGCCGCAAGCAGCAGGTGAAGTGATATCCCCGCGATAAATCCTGCGATTGGTGCCCCGAATAGGCTGGCGGCTGATTCGCGTGCTTGCCCTATGGCTGAGGCGCGCCCCAGATCCGTGACGGGAACGGTCGCGGCAATGATTTTCTGCTCGCTGGGGTAATCCAGCTGGGATGCGGCGGTCAGCAGCACCAGAATAAGTGTTAGCGCCACAATAGAGTGGGACCCGCTCATGCTGAGGGCAAGCACGCCCACCCAGCCCAGTGTTTGGGTGGTGCATGAGAGGATGAGTGCCCGCCGCGGGGTCATGCGGTCTACGATGGTGCCGGAAATAATACCGGCGGTGATTGCGGTGAAGCTGCAGCAGAAAAGCACCAGGGAGGCGAGCTCGGGGGAGCCGTTCATCGCTATCACCATGAAGGTGATGGTGATGAGAGACATTGCGTCTGAGAGCTGGTTGAGGGCGAGGGCCGCAGCGGTGCGCTGAAATGCTGTGTTGGCCCGTAACGGGTTTTTGGGCGCGCTGGCGGGTGTATTGGGGTTCATGTGTTTGTTCCTTGAAAACATCGAGTGCTTATACCTGTGGGGTGTTGACGGCATACGTGTAGAACCCGCGTCGTCAGTGTTCGCGGGTGTGCGTGTGCCGTGGGTATTAGCGGTCGTTTTCGTAGCAGCGGCGCTGAATAATCATGATCCCATCCAATTCGAGAGTGACTGGAGTCACTTATAGTATAGGGGGTGTGCGGCACCCCGCGCCACATAGGGCCAAGAATGAGGCGGTGTGCGGCTTGCCCCTAGCGAGGATTCGATGCCTGGCCGGGGCCGTCATCCGTTTGTTCGGGGCTGGCATCTTCTTGTTCAGGGTCGTCGTGTTCGGTGAGCAGCGCATCCAGCCGGGCGAAGGTGGAACGCCAGCTGGTGCGTACCTCCTCGTGAACATTCGGGGGCATGGGGCCGATCTCCACGGTGATGCGCGTGCCCTCACCCACACCCTTGGGAGTAATCACCGTCTCAGGGTGAAAACGGAACCGGGAATACACCAGAATGTCGCTGGGCTCACCCAGGTGGTTCGGCAGCTGCTCGGCGTACTCCAGCTCGTGATACGGCTCAATAGCCAGGAACCGGCTCTGCAGCACGCAGGTGGCCCCCGGGTCGAAATCGTTCACCATACGCACCCGCTGAATACCGCCCACTACGGACTCCACAACAAGGTCATCCGTCTGTGCCCGCCACCCCGCCGGACCGTACCAGCGGTGTAGCTGTGAGGGGTCAAGGTAGGCGGTAAACACCCGTTTGGGGTCCGCCGCGATCTCGTGGTCAAACACGAGCAGCTCTTCATCAGGTACCTTCGCAACACTCACAGTAGGCCTTTCGTAGCTATGGTTTCTTCCCAGAGTAATAGTTACCGAGGAATTCGTCACGGTACTCAAAGTAGGTGCCGTCGGCGATCGCGGCGCGTGCATCATCGACCATGCGCACAATAAACCGCTCATTGTGAATGGAGGCGAGGGTCGCCGCCAGCCGCTCATCCGCTTTGAACAGGTGCCGCAGATAGGCGCGCGTATAGTGTGTGCACGTGTAGCAGTCGCACCCCTCATAGATGGGCGAGAAATCTGCCTTGAACCGGGCATTCGTCACGTTAAAACGCCCGGTGGGGGAGTAGAGCGCCGCGTTACGCGCCACGCGGGTGGGTGAGACACAGTCGAAGGTGTCCACACCGTTTTCCAGCCCCACAAAAATATCGTCCGGTTCAGAAATACCCAGCAGGTGGCGGGGTTTAGTCTCCGGGAGTTCTTCGGCGCACCAGCGCACAATGGTGCCCAGATTCTCCTTTTCGAGGGCACCGCCGATACCGAACCCGTCGAACGGCATGGCACCTAAATCACGGCAGGCTTTGCGGCGTAAATCCTCATACTGCGCGCCCTGAATCACCCCAAAAAGTGCCTGGTAGGGTTTGCCCGTGCGCTCATCCGTGAGCCGTTCATGCTCGGCAATGCAGCGCAGCGCCCACAGGCGGGTACGTTCCAGCGCTTCTTCCTGGTACCCGCGGGAATTGTACAGAGTGGTCAGTTCATCAAAAGCAAACATGATATCTGCCCCGATCTGATGCTGCACCTGCATTGAAACTTCGGGGGTGAAACGGTGAATAGACCCGTTAATATGGGACTTAAAATTAACGCCGTCATCATCAATATGTGCCAGGCGCTCTTTGCCGTGAGCCACATCGTCGTCGCCAATCGGGCGTCCGTCGGCCCCCTTCGCATCGGCAACGGTTCCCATGTCAATCACCTTTTTGAACCCCGAACCCAGGCTCATCACCTGGAACCCGCCGGAGTCGGTGAAGGTTGGCCCGTCCCAGTTCATAAACCGCCCCAGCCCGCCAGCGGCATCTAGAATCTCAGGACCGGGCTGCAGATACAGGTGGTAGGCGTTCGCCAAAAGCGCCTGCGCCCCGAGGTCCTTCATCGCTTCGGGAAGCACAGCCTTCACGGTCGCCTTCGTACCCACGGGCGTGAAGGCGGGAGTCTCAATATCGCCGTGCGGGGTGCGGATCACGCCCGTGCGCCCCAAAAACTGCCCGCCGTTAGCCTCAACACGCTTAGCAGACGGGGATGCGGTCTCGGCAAGACGGCTCGTGACGGTAAAACCGAAGTCGGGGTTGGGAAACTCGCTATTGCTGCTGCTCATGTGTGCCTTTCCACCATGGGAGGGGTGCTCGCCGCCGGGCACTGGCGCGCGGAAATACCGCGCGAAGAACCCGCACAAAGAATAAAAACGGTAATTTTGGTGACAATAACGCGCCCGCTCTGGGGGCGCACCGTCTAGGATACGCGCGTCAGCAGGGCTGATGCCTCTAGCACCATCCACGCCTGCAGCTGACCGGAGAGCTCCACGGGGGTGCCCGCCGGCAGTACCGTGTGCGCCTGCTCCGTGAACTTGGGGGAGAACACCGCCACCGCGTCGCCACGGATTTCGCTGGTGTTCACACCCGGTTCGCTCAACGGCAGCTCGGGGTCGAACTCGCGGCGCCCCTCCCACACTGCGCGGGCACTGCCGTGCACCAGCGAGGCCGCCAGCAGGCGTGCATCCTTGCTCAGCAGCTCGCACTGTGCCGCCTGTGCCAAGTACCGCACCAGGATACCGGTAAACAACGCACCGTCGCCGTCCCCGCCGGATGCGAGCACACGCCCGCGCTGGCCGTCGCTGAACACGAACTCCTCGCTCAGGTGGGTCACAATACCCACAATCAGCTGCTCGGCACGGCGCACCAGGGAGTGCGCCTGCTCGGGGCTGCGTTCTGCGACCGCCAGCAGCGCGGCCAGAGCCGTACCCTGGTTGTACGTGTAAATATTCTGCTCGTAATCCAAGTCGATGTCGCGGGCACCGACCACATCACGGACCTTGCCGGTGCGCACGTTCACCCCGTCGATGTAGAGCGAACGCTCCGCATCCCACAGGGTGTTATTGAGCCAGGTCACCAGGGCGGAGGCGTCGGCGACGTCACCGGCGCGGGCGAACGCCAGGGCGGTGGGGGCCGTCGCCGGGGTGTTAATGAAATCCCGTTTCTGCTTTGACCAGCTCACCCCACCGTAGGGTGACATGCCGGAACGCAGCTGCGGGAACAGAACGTTCCCGGCGTCCTGCGCGCCGGTGTCGCCTTCGCCGCCGTTCATGGCGCGGGACAGCTCATTCATGCGACCGGCGGCCAACGCCAGCCACGCCATATCGTCGTAGAAGCCGTTCACGAATGTGCCCAGGTTTCGGGCGTTAATGCCGCGCACCAGCGCGCGGGCGCGCGACAGCCATTCTGAGGCACCCAGTCGGTTACCGGCGTGCAGCTCGCGTTCCCCGGCGTCTACCACGCACTCCAAAAAATGCGCCTGCCACCAGTAGTGCCAGTCTTTAAGCCGTTTGCTGAGGGGCCGGGTTTCGGGCACCTGCACGGAACCAAGAAGCGTTCCGGGCACGCCCAAGGGACGGTGCGCAAATTGGTGAAGCACCGAATCCGCGGCTAACCGGGCGCGATCAGCCGCACGCTGGGCGTAGTCGGCTGCGGTGTGGGTGGGCGCCTGCGATGTGTGAGTGGATTCCATAAATGCCTTTCCCGGGGGCCGAGACAGTTTTACTCATCTATACTTTACCCTTATTTACCTTTGACATTATCCCATCTTGTGGGAAATGTTCGCCTTCACGTGCAGGCTTATGGCCTCAGGGCTGAATTTATGGTGGATTATGACGGTAGAAGAGCCAGCTTCCGCATACTGCGCAGCCGCACCCGCTCGCCCGTGACGGGATGCTCAAACTCCAGTCGGTGCGCCACTAGCTGAAGCGGCAGCTCCGGGGCATCGGCTGGCGGCAGCACCTTCGGGTAGAGCATATCCCCTGCAATGGGCGCCCCCAGCAGGTGCAGGTGGGCACGCAGCTGGTGGGTTTTACCGGTGTGCGGGCGTAACCGGTACAGTGCCAGCTGCCCACCGGTGACGGGGCAGCCCGGTGCCGGGTGCACGATTGCGCCGGTGTGCTGAGAGGTGCCGGCTGTATGGTGCGGGCCGGGCGCATCGAAAACTGTGAGGATACGCACCCCGGTGGTGGCGTTGGGGCTCAATAGTTCCCGCTCACACGATGGCTGATCCCACTGCCGCACCTGCAGCTCACCCCGTATTTTCTCAATGCGGGTGCGCACCGTCAGCTCACCCGATAATGCTGCGGCACGCGCCTGAGGATCGGGTATGGGGCGGGCCACCGCCAGATATTCTTTGAAGACCTCGCGGCGGGCAAACATGGTCTGAAATAATCCCCGCGCCGGAACCGTCTTGGCGAAGAGCAGCACCCCCGCCGTCGCCCGATCCAGCCGGTGAACCGGCACCAGCAGCGGGTTTCCCTCGCGTACCCGCAACTTGGTGAGGGCCGTCTGGGCCACGAACGCCCCGCGCGGGGTGGTGGGCAGAAAATGCGGTTTATCGACCGCCAGCACATGTTCATCTTCGTAGAGTACCGGCAGGTCATCGGGGAGCTGAGGCTCCTCGGGCAGTTCCCGGTAGTACCAGATGGTGAGCCCGGGAACGTACGGTGAATCGCCGGTGAGGATACGCCCGTTATCGGTACGGATCTCCCCGCGCTCAAGACGGTCCGTAATAACTCGCGGGTTATGTGGGTAGAACCGGGCCACTAAAAAATCTGCAACAGTTCTCACCGGCTGATTGGGGTGCGCTGACCCTGCGATGTCAAGCGCGGCCCCCGGGTCACTGGGGAGGGTAAACGCTACCGGGTCAATACCCGCCCGCTGGGGCAGCGGCGGGGTTTTAGTGTCTCGTGTGACTCGTCTGGGCATACGCCGATTCTACCGGCGGCCCCCGTTGGCGTAATATTTTCCCCGAAATACCCACTTTATCTGTCTAATTAAAGCTGAAGTTTATGCAGTATAGATTTTTTCTATAGTTTTTGAGGCGTTAAATATGGCTACCCGTTGCCCGTTTGGGCGTCATATTTTCTGAAAACCCACAGCCGTTCAGGGTGAAGCGGTAGGATTGAAAAAAGAGGGTTCGAGCAATCGAACATATAAGGGGCAATTATGGAACACTATATACGCAACGAAGCCGAAATGAGTCAAGACGCACCCAACCACACTAAAAATAAGACAAGGAAGCTTCCTGTGCCGCACCGTACGCGGCTGACCCCCGCCGCCCGCGAAGAGCAGATTATTAATGTTGCCGCCGCACATTTTGCCCGGCGCGGAGTGGTAGGCGCCTCCATGCTCGACATCGCCAAGGAAGCCGGGATTACCCGTGCCCTGCTGTACCATTACTTCCCCGGCAAGGAGTCCCTGGCTGCTGCTGTGACTCGCCGTGAAGCCCGGGCGGTTCTGGAAACCCTCAGTGAGCATCACGAAGACCCGCAGGAGGCGCTGCACACAGCGTTACACGTCTACTTTGACCGTGTGGCCGGGCGCGGCACCGAAGCCACCAGCGACGTTCCCGACACCCCGGATGAATACTTCGAATGGATGTTGCACCGCACCGGTATGCCTGTGAACGACCGCACGCGCATGATACTTGGCGGCTGGATGCACCTCGTCGATTACTTCGCTCGGCACGTGGTGCAAGGGAAAGCACGTGGGCGTGTCTCGGCGGGGGCACGGGCAATGCGCACCGAAGAAGCTATCGAACTGTGCATGGGCGCCGCCGATAACCTCACCGGAGGCGGCTACTAGAGCCTCTCTACGAGACCCCACATCGGGAGCTGCCGAAAATATTTCGGTTCCCTCGATGCGGGTTTCTGCGTTTAAAGCACCCACACATCTGGGTACCCCAGATGCATAGGTACCCCAGTATTTTAGAGGGAGCGGCGCATCCGCAGACCGCGCGGAGTTGTGTAAAAGCCCTGCGCAAGCAGCGCGCGCCGTAACGCCACCACCGGATGCTCGGGCAGCCGGTTAGAATCGGTCTTCGACGCTCCCCGATGAGTCGGCGGTTCCGGGGTCGCCAGAATATCACAATCGTTGAGTTTTTCCACCACGATTTTCTCAGCAATACCCGCTTGCACGATGCGCGCCAGCAGCGGTGCCGCAGCCTCAAGTTTGAGAGGGTCGGCCGTGAAAGACAGCAGGGTTTTGCCGCCGCGTTCCAGATAGAGGACCGCTTCACCATCGAGCAGGATGAGGCAGGCACCCGCCTTACGCCCCGGACGATGCCGCACGGACCGAGCGGTCTCTGCGCTTTCGCGCGCAGCCTCTTCCGTACTGCCGGGTGCAGAAGAGACCGGGAACAAACTGGGGACGGAAGGCCACGTAAGCGCCGCACCATAGGGATTCGCCGGGTCTGTAGCCGCCAACAGAACGCCCTCAAATACACCGAATACTTCCTCGTTTTTTATTCGTTTTGCCCCGGTATTCTGCGGATTATCAGCGCCAATATTAGCGTAGGAGCGCACCGCATCCACCGTTGCCGGGGAGGCAAACTGAGCCGCACCCAGCCCCTCAATGAAGTACCCGCGCCGCACCAGGGCACGTTCCTCGGCAGCCGCATAGACGCGGTACAGGGCCGCAAAGCCGCCGGGCACATCCTCAGAGGCGAGCGCGCCGCGCGTGAGCACACCGTACCTGTCTAAGAGAAGTTCCGCGCGCGCATAGGCGGTAACGGTCGCATCTGCCTCCTGCGAGGACTCGGTGCCCCCAGTATGAGGGCGGCTCTGGGGAAGGCTAATATGGCTGAAGCGTCCGGAATCCCGAGCCGAAACCTGCGGATCAGAAGAGCTGGCACGAGTGCCGCCCAAGCCGCTATACCTGCGCGGATAAGCACCCGCAGAAGTACGCGCCGCCGACAGTCGTGCGGCACCGCGCCTGCGCACCGGGCGCGCCAAGGGAGCGGCGGGCCGCACCGGATGCGCACTCGATCCGCCCGCCAGCATGGCACGTACCGGGGCGAAAGTATCATTTGTGACCAATCCCGCCCACACCAGGCGCCACAGCGCGGCGGATACCTCCGAAGTCTCTGGAAAATGCACAACTTCGCCCGAGGCGGTGCGAGAGGTCAAGATGTCGTTCACGCGCTCACGAAGCGGCATAAAGAACAGCCCGCCGCCAGAAAGCGCCTCAAAGACGGCGTGTTCCACCGGACCCAGCTCATCCAAGGCCTGCGTGCGGGAAGAATCGGGCAGGGTCAGCTCGGTGGATTCGGTAAGATGCAGGCTCACCCAGCCGTCATTGCCGGAGATTTCGCCTTCGCCGCGCCAAAGCACCTCTCCGCTGGCCAACAGACTATCTAAGAGCTGCGGCGAATAATCACGCACCCGAGCTGGCAAGACGAGGGTCTCCAAAGCAGAGGCGGGCACACGCACCCCGGCAAGCTGATCAATGACCGTCAGTAACCCTTCGCGACCCTCCAGAGCATCAGCGGACGCACCACTGTTTTCGGCAAGAACCTGAACCGTGCGTTCGGGCTCGTAATACGCACCGTACTCGGTGGTTTCTGCGAGCCTACGCGAAACCTTGACCGTCTGCGCACGCACTCCCTGCCAGGCGGGCAGGAACGCGCCATAGGCACGCTGCGGTACCGGCTCAATCTCGCGGCGCAGCGCCGCCAACGACCGGGCACGAAGCAGGCGAAGTACCTCGGCATCCACCCATTCCAGGCTTGCCGTGGGCGCGGGGGAGAGCGGTATCGTATCGGCTGCCTCCGCGCGAGATACACGCAGTTCCTCAGGCAGGTACTCGCCCGAGAACAGTCGATTCTGTGTCTCTAAAGCGCGTAAAACCGGCAGAATAGCACCCGAACCCGTCGGCGTAATACGACTGAAATGGGCGCTCGCCTCGGCTGCGGTAAAGGGGATGTGCGTGCGCGCATACCGCGAGATTAGGTCTTCGAGCGGCGCGGCGACCGGCGTGAGGTATGCCTGAGCAATCCCGACCGGAAGCGGCAGCCCTAACCCGTCGCGCAGCCGCGCGGCGTCTTCCACGGCGGCATAGATCGGTTCCGTGCTGCCCGCCATATTTGAGTGCGGATTGATAACGAACGCCCTGCGGGATGCGACCAGCTCTTCCGCAAGTTTACGCGCCTCTTCGTCGGTGGCGTGTGGGGTAGTTTCAAGGTCTTCTTCCGGCAGACCCTCATCGGTATTTTCGGCTGAATCCCCGGTTTCATGTGAAATATCAGCCTTTTTAGATCGACTTTCGCTAACTTTTGGAGTGCTCTGAGAGACCTCGGGCGCGGCCTCAGCCCCGGACCCCTCATTCCCGCGCAGCCGCAGCGCCAGCTCCCTCGCCGTGAGCGGGCCGAGCTGGCGCAGAAGATCCGCCACGCCCTCAACTCCGCGTGCCCGATACTTCGCTCCGGTGCGCTGAAGACGCTCCTGAACCTCAAGAATCACCTGCGGATCCAGCAGATCGCGCAGCTGAGCGGTACCCAGCAGCTCCGCCAAAAGCGCCGGATCCAGTGCCAAGGCGGCAGCGCGGCGTTCGGCGGCGGGCGCATCCGTATCGTAAATATGCTCCGCCACGTACTCGAAAAGCATGGTGCGGGCAAAAGGAGAAGGCCCCTCGGTCTGCACCTGCGACAGGCTGATGCGCCGCGCGGCAATATCCCGATGCAGCTGAAGAAGCGCAGGAACATCATATACATCCTGCAAGCATTCGCGGGCGGTTTCCAGCAGAATCGGGAACTCGGGGTATTTGCGCGCAACATCCAACAGTTGCGCCGAACGCTGGCGCTGCTGCCATAGGGGAGTGCGCCTGCCCGGATCGCGGCGCGGCAGAAGCAGGGCACGGGCGGCGCTCTCTCGAAAACGAGACGCGAAAAGTGCCGATTCGCCCACACGCTCCTTGACAATCTCCTCTAGCTCATCGGGCTCGAAGAGGAAAAGTTCAGCACCCGGCGGGGTATCTTCCACCGCGGGAATACGCAGCACAATACCATCATCTGCCGCAAGTGCGCTGGCGTCGATACCGTACCGTTCCTGCACGCGGGCGCTCACCGCCACAGCCCAGGGCGCATGCACCGGATATCCGTACGGCGAATGCAAAATAACGCGCCAATCTCCCAGTTCATCGCGGCAACGCTCCACCACAAACCGCGTATCGGTGGGGACCACGCCGGTAGCCTCGCGCTGCTCCCGAATATAAGCGAGCAGATTATCGCTTGCCCAAGAATCCAGCCCTAACCGGGTCAGCTCGGCGCGTATCGCAACCGTCGCTGAGGCGTCTTCGCTTCCGGAGTCAGCACCCGCAGACTTTGCTAACTCGCGGGTAAACTGTCCCAGACGACGGCCCAACGCCACAGGGCGGCCCACCCGCTCACCATGCCAAAACGGCAGGCGTGAAGGCTCGCCGGGTGCGGGGCTCACGCGCACCGCATCGTGCGAAATGTCCTCGATGCGCCAACTGCTCGCACCCAAGGCGATCACATCGCCCGCCCGCGACTCGTAGACCATCTCCTCGTCCAGCTCGCCCACCCGTTTAGGTGCCTTGGAATCCTCAGAACCGGCCAGGTAGACAGGAAAAAGCCCACGATCGGGAATCGTCCCGCCCGAAGTTACTGCAAGCCGCTGCGCACCGGGCCGCCCCTCAATCGTGCCGCTTGGCGCATCGGCGGTGGCGGTGCGATCCCAAATAATGCGCGGGCGAAGTTCCGCAAACTCATCGGAAGGGTACCTGCCCGCCAGCATTTCTAAAGTACTGTCAAAGAGCGCGCGCGAAAGGTTCGCGAAAGGGGCGGTGCGGCGCAGCGCCTCGTACCAGGCATCCACCCCGATAGGTCCCAGGGCACAGGCGGCGACGGTCTGCTGGGCAAGCACATCCAGCGGGTTTGCGGGAACGGTAAGCGGTTCTAAAGACCCGGCGAGCATACCGGACAGAGCCACGGCAGAGCCCAACAAATCCCCGCGATGCTTCGGATAAAAAAGCCCGCGCGAAACCTCGCCCACGCGGTGCCCGGCACGGCCCACCCGCTGCAGACCGGAAGCCACCGACGGCGGAGACGCCACCTGAATAACCGCATCCACATGCCCCATATCAATGCCGAGTTCCAGGGAACTTGTGGCGACCACGCACCGCAGCGAACCATTCTTGAGGGACTCTTCGATGAGCGTGCGCTGATCCTTCGCCACCGAACCGTGATGCGCCCGCGCCAGCGGCGCAATGTCCGGTTCCTCACCAATGTCAGGCAGGGGCTCACCCGCAAGCTCGCGCCGTGAGAGCTCGCGGCGCACATGAATATCGTTGAGAGCCGCGGTAAGTTTTTCAGCAAGCCCACGCGAGTTCACGAACACGATCGTAGAACGATTATTCTCGATATCGTCCACGATGCGTTCCTGAACATAGGGCCAAATCGAGGCACGATACCCGGATGCGCGCTCGCCCTCACCGCCCGGCTTCCGTGCTCCTGCACTCGCCGTCACGCTCGCGGTACCGTCTTGTTCGGCAGAGCTGTTTGGTAACTCAAGAGATAATCCTTCTTCGCCGGGGAAGGTGCCGATAGCATCCGCAAGAGTATAGGGTGGCGCATTATCGGCTGCCTGAACCTGCAAATCCGGGGCGTTCGGGGCTGAACCGGGCGAATCCTGCCCGCGCGGTGCCCGATACTCCCCAGGTGCATAGCTGCCCTGCCCGTAATCGTTTGCCCCGCCGAGTGCCGCCATATCCGGCACGGGTACCGAGAGCCGCAGATCCCAACGTTTGGGCACCTGCCGCGCCACGATTGTCACCGGGTGCACCCCGCCTAAAAATGTGGCGACGGCTTCGGGCGGGTTCACGGTTGCCGACAGCCCGATGCGCTGCACCGGCCGCTCCACCAGCTGATCGAGCCTTTCAAGGGACACCGCCAGATGCACCCCGCGCTTAGTTCCCGCCAGGGCGTGCACCTCGTCCATAATTACAGTTGTCACGCCGGTGAGTGTCGAACGTGCCGCAGAGGTTAGCATAAGGTAGAGCGATTCGGGGGTGGTCAGCAGAATATCGGGCGGGTTGCTGATCAGCTGCCGCCTCTCGCGCGCCGGGGTGTCACCGCTCCGAATACCTACGGTGATATCGGGTGGGGTTCGCTCGGATTCCTTCGCCGTATGCGCAATCCCCGCAAGCGGCGCGCGCAGGTTGCGCTCCACATCCGCCCCGAGCGCTTTCAGGGGCGAAACATACAGGATGCGCGTACCGCCCGCACGCTGTTTCTTGGTCTTTTGTGTTTCCCGAGCGTCCCCGTTTTTCTGTGCCTGAGTCGATGTCGTGAGCTTGCGCTGATCCGATTCTGGGCTTTTGTCGCGGTAGAGCGCATCGAGTGCCCACAGGAAAGCGGCAAGGGTTTTGCCGGAGCCCGTGGGGGCGATAATAAGCGCGTTTTCGCCCTTGCTGATACTCTCCCAAGCGCCTTCCTGCGCGGCGGTCGGGGTGCCAAAAGCGTTGCGGAACCATTGCTGAGTGGCGGGTGAGAAAGGTGTTAGAGCGTCGGGCATGGTTCCATTATCCCGAAAATGTGCGGCGCGTAGCGGGGTTTAGGTCATGGTGGGCTGTCGCGACTACGGCGGCTTGGCGAGAAGACCCCTGTGATGGTGAATATGGGGTGCCACCTGGGGCTTTGCCAGTACCGCCGGGGTGTTCATAGTGTGGACTGTTCCTGTATGTTTCGCGCTACATTTTCTGTCAGGTAAACAACGGTGAGGCGTTGCGCGGTGCACTGAAGCCTTCCAAGTGGCACGTCTGCGCTTGGTATATCTCTGGTAAATACAGGGCTAAGGATCGCGCACAGTGAGGGAGAGGATGTTTACGATGATGTTTGACCGGCCCCCAATAGCAGGGTAATGTTTTATCTGTAAAGTTTCTAAAGGTAACAATTAGAGGAGCCTCATCATGACTCGCCTGAACGACGAACAGCTCAACACTCTGTTCAATGAACCCCGCACCGTGAACGCATTCACCGAGCAGCCCGTCACCGACGAGCAGCTGCAGAAAATCTATGAGCTGGCCGCTATGGGCCCCACTGCTTTTAACAGCCAGCCGCTGCGCATCACCTGGGTAAAGACCCCTGAGGCTCGCGAGCGCCTGGTCAAGCACATGATGGACGGGAATAAGGAGAAGACCCTCAACGCCCCCGTGACCGCTGTGCTGGCTTTCGATAAGAACTGGCAGAAGCGTTTTGGGGAATTCGCGCCCCAGGCCGCTGCCTTTGAGTCCTACTACGAGGCTGAAGAGGCACGTATTCCCGCAGGCGCGCTGAGCTCTGCACTTCAGGCCGGCTACTTTATTACCGCCGTGCGCGCTCTCGGTTTGGATGCTGGCCCCATGACCGGCGCGGATTTCGACGGTATTGCCGCTGAATTCTTCGAGGGCACCGACCAGCAGCCTTTCCTCGTGGTGAACCTGGGGTATGGTGTGGCCCCCGAGTACCCGCGCGGTACCCGTTTTGCGTTTGATGACGTAACCCGCAGCCTCTAAAAGCTGTGCTTTGCACTCGCTGAGTCGCCGCATATTCGGCATTGGGCGAGACCAGCGAGAGTAAGCCGCAGAACTCCGGTAGTGATGTACAGTGTCCGGGGATCTGCGGGCGCCTGATTTTTGCCGGTGGCTGCCGTATCTGATGATGCGGCAGCCACCGGTTTTTGTTAAACCCTGAGGGAACGGGGGAACTGTTGCAGTGCGAATTTTGGGGTAGCTTTATGGCACGGGCCGGTGCATGATGGGAAGAACGGCGCGGTAGCCTTTCGTGGGGCACATAGATTCACCGTGCCAAAAGAACCCGACGTCATAGGAAAGGATATGAGAGATGACCCGTTTGTCTGAGGACCAGATCACTGCTCTTTTCCGTGAGCCCCGAACTATGCGTAAATTTACCGATCGGCCCGTCACTGATGATCAGCTTCGGGAGATTCAGGAACTTACCTATCTGGGACCCACGGCCTTCAATAGCCAGCCTTTGCGTATCACCTGGATTAAGAGCCCTGAGGCCCGTGAGCGTCTTGTGAAACACCTGATCGAAGCCAATCAAGAAAAGGCTCGTCAGGCACCCGTTAACGCCATACTCTCATACGATAAGGCGTGGATAGACCGTGCAGATGTGTTTAACCCCCGCGCGGCAGAGACTATCAGGAGCTACTGCACGACCGAGGAAATTGTTACCTTCGCCGCTCAGCAGAGCGCCAACCTGCAGGCCGGTTACTTTATGACCGCTGCGCGCGCCCTTGGTCTAGACGCCGGTCCCTTATGGGCCGATTTTGAGGGGCTGTATGAAGAATTTTTTGCGGGGACCGACGAGCACCCCATCCTTGTGGTGAATCTAGGGTACGGTGTTCCTACCCAGCACCCGCGCGATACTCGGTTCGGATTCGACGAGGTGACCCGCAGCCTCTAAACACTGTGTTGTGCGTTTGCTGAGCCGCCGAGGAATATTTATGGTACCCGGCGAGAGTGCCGCAGAGACCCGGTACGCGGCGAACGGAGAGGCCCACGAATATCTCTGATTCACCGGCGGCTGCCGCATCTGAATGATGACGGTAGCCGTCTTTTCGTTAAGATTTTTGACACTGGGACGGTAAAACCGGCGTTTGATGGGGTGCGGGGTACACAATGGGAATAACCCCACCTGGCAGGCCCCGCAGAGAGGAAAATGCAATGCCCCCTCACTACCACGACACCATTAACCTGGCGAACCCCACCCACCGGCCCCGTCTGGAGGAAGAGCAGCGTGCCGCCCTCTACCTTCAGCCGCGCACCTGCTACCGGTTTAGCGAGGATCCCGTCACTGAGGAGCAGCTGCGTGAGATTCACCAGCTGACTGTCATGGGACCCACCGCCTACAATAATCAGCCGCTGCGCATCACCTGGGTACGTTCCCCGCACGCGAAAGAACGCCTATTGACTCACCTGCATGAGGGGAACCGCGCATCTGCTTCCCAGGCCCCGGTGAATGCGATTCTTGCGTTTGAGCGGAACTGGCAGAAACGTTTCACCGAGTTCGCCCCGCACGCTGTGGCCGCGCAGAAGTTCTTTGAGGATGAGGGCGAGCGTATCCCGCTGGGGCGGCTGTGCGCGCAGGTTCAGGCGGGGTATTTCATTACCGCTGTGCGGGCTCTTGGCTTGGATGCTGGCCCTATCACCGGCGCGGATTTTGAGGCGATCGCAGCGGATGCGGTGCTGCTGGGTGGGCAGGATCAGCAGCCGTTTCTGGTGGTGAATATTGGTTACGGGCTGGGGCCTTTCCGGGAGCGTGGGGTGCGGTTCAGTTTTGAGCAGACCACCCGTACTGTCTAGGCCCACAGGGCGGGGAATATTCTCACCCAGTAAGCGTGTCCAACCGGTAAGCTAAGGCTCAACTAGTGTATAAATAAAGTATTGTGTAGATGCTTAAAGGCGGCTCTCCCGGTTTCTCAGGGGAGCCGCCTTATAGTTAGGGCGTATTTGGTGCGTAGAGCGCAGAATCTGCGCCCCACCCGGCACTGCGGGTACGCCGTGCCGCTGCGTGGCTAGGCGCCGAATTGGCCCACGAAGAGCTGCGGCACGTTAGTGCACGTGTCCTGGTCGAAGTCGAAAGCATACCCTTTACCCGACCCGGGCAGCCACACGGTGAGTTTGGGGGAGTTCTGTACCACACAGTTATCGCCGTGCGATGATGCGCTCACGCGCCGCATGGCGGCTGTGGTGGTCTCGCCCGACTGGAGCACCACCCCGGAGGGGTTCATAAGGTTACCATCGAGTTGGGAAGATATGCCCATAATGCTGCTGCCGTCCGTGTTGGTGTGCGCCACATCTGGGTTGCCTTTCAGGCGGCAGGGTCCGGCAGAGACATTGGTGAACGACAGGGTGTACTGCTGCGACCCGGCGGTTGAAGGGCCGGGGGTGAGCGATACCGAGACCTGGTTCGCGGTGCACGCCTGCGCACGGCTCACAAGTGTGCCGCCGCTGGATTCCTCGCTGGAGGCCCCGCCGCTTCCGCCTCCTGCAGGCTGGGCGGCGGGCTCTTGCTGAGTGCTGGAGCCGCTTGAGCCGCCGCTGCCGCCTGAGGAGCTGGAGCTGCCTGAGGTGCGCCCCGAACTGCCTTGTGAGCCGCTTCCTTGCTGTTTCTTGGTGCCGGAAGAGCTGGATGAAGAGGAGGAAGAACCACCTTTTTCGGTGCGTTTACCGCCGTCTTTTTTCTCCCCGTTGGTGCCGCCTTTGTCGGAGTGCTCATCGGATGAGCCGGGCGACTCTTCAGAGTTCTGGTGCTCTTTCTCGTCTTCTTTTTTCTTGTCGTTATTGTTTCCGCCGTTGACCACGTTAATGTCGCCGGGCGCGACCGAGCCTGAGGGGTTAGCTGAGGCATTGGGGGAGGCGATGGTGATGGTGCCGGGGGAGACGCTCGCACTGGCCTCGTTCTGGGCCGGGGCGTTCTGCGTCTGGTTGGTGTCGCTGGAGCCGCATCCGCTCAACGTAAACGCGCACAGTAGCGCCGTGGAACAGATGAGAGTCCGTGCCGAAAGTTTCATTACATTGCCGCCTGTAAGGTGATGGACGCGCCGTCCATATCTGGGGTGTATTCTACCTGGCAGCATAGGCGGGAGTATTCGTTGGCTACATCGTCAACCATATCGAGTAGGTCAGCTTCTGCGTCTGTACGCTCGCCGGATGCTGCAATATGTTCGGGGTCAATAAAGGCGTGGCAGGTCGCGCAGGATGCGTTCCCTCCGCAGGTTGCCAACACCGGGAAACCGTGGGAAAGAAGCGATTCGAGTAGGGTGTGGTGTTCTTCCCACTCGACCTCACGACTATCGCCGGTCTCATCGGTTACCTTAATCATGACGCCCATGCGTTCCTCCTGTGCGTTTGTGTAGATGCATATCCATTCTATGCGTCAGGAGGGGTATTAATCGCCTTCGAGAGGCGAATTATGGGGGTGCAGTGGCGGACATTATAGCCTCTATAAAGTTGCTATTGCCTTACTAACACTAGGCTTAGCCTACCCCAAATCAGTGGTTATTGTTAGGCGTCCTCCACGGAACATTTCACAGTATATCCCCATTGTGCGCACCGTGTGAGCCACACATTCGGCGTGCACCAAGGCCGCAGACAAAGCCCGCCTGCCCCGGTGCTGCCCAAGCGGTGGGTGGGCTGGCGTGCGGGAGCGTTTCCCGAAAAGCCCGTGACAGGCACAAAGACCCCCAGGGGTGCCCGCCGGGTGAGGCGTATGGGCTGTGGGGCACCCCATAAAACCGCCGCTGGCACCCCTTCTAATGAGGGGCGCCAGCGGCGGTATAACGTGAGGCAATACACGGATCGTGTTTGCAATGTGCGGGCAAAAGATTCAAAGACGCACCGGCCCGCCACACCCCGCACCTACAGCAGAGCCTTTACGAAGGCTGTAACTGCGTTGGAGGGTCAGAGCCTTTCGTGCCTGGGGGTGGGTTCACCGCGGCGCGTGTACTCGGGCCGGTCCCGTTTAAGGTTCACCCCGAACTCGCGGCGCATATCGCTGACCGAGTTCTTGTACCAGCGCTGACTATCGGAGGGGGTCACCGGCATGCTCACGCTCTTGCCGGGGAACGCATCATGAGTGACCTTGTAGTGGGTCTTGCCGTGCTCAACCGTGAACCCGTGGGTCTCAAGCAGTTTAATGTAGCTGGGCATATCGTTCGGGATTTTCACGCCGCGCTGGGCCTTCTGCCCGCTGAGCCGGGGCTGATTGTGCGGAGTGGGCCGAGTACCCGGTGAGGCAGAAGCCTCCGCCACGCTCAGGATGGTTTTACGCACCGAATCGACGATCACCTCGTACCCGTTGAGCCGGTACCCGGTGCGGGCGCTGTGCCCCGGAACCGCTGACACCTCAGAGTCGATGCTCTCCAGCACCAGAATCAGCTCTTCTTCGCGCAGCCCCAAATCCTTCATATGCTGCTCAGCTGCCTCAGCCAGCGAGTATTTGCCGACCATCCCATCGTCAATTTTCCGTAGCGACATAACGGCTGAGCTGTTGTGGGTGAGCACCACCCGGTACCCCAGTTTTTTGCTGGTGTACACGGGCACCTCGTACCCGTTGTTATGGCTGGTGCCGTATTCGGCGTCGGGGTCGTTAATAATGTCTAACAGCAGCGCATACCCCAGGTTTTCCCGCATCATATAGTGTTTCAGCCCGGGGGTCACCCCGTAGTTGCGTTCTTCCTCGGGCACGCCCGCATAGAACTCCTCTTCAAGGGACGCCCAGTGGGCTTCCTCTTCGGCGCGTTCTTTCTCCACCTGGATGAGGGGGGTCAGCTGAGCCTTAGGCATTTTAATGGCGGAGGGTGTGGGCACCGCCGAGAACGTATTGAGTGCTCGCGGGTGCTGCTTGGCGAAGAGCGTGGCAATCTGCGGGAGCACCTCAAAATACAGGTTGAGCAGGTCGGCATCCAAAACACGGTCTTCGGTGAGGGCGCTGTGCCCGGCGGGGGAGAGAAGGTCCCAGTCGCCGTCCTCATCAGTGTAGGTGTAGGTGGCGTAGGGGGCCATCTTCTGCAGCGCTTCGTAAAGTTCTTCGGGCACGTCGAGTGTGTAACCGGCCATGGCTAGTCCTCCTCCTTCAGGGGTTTAATGGAGCGGATGGTGCGGCCGTCTGGGGCAACGAACACTCGGTACTCGTCGTCGCTGTAGACGGTCAGCCACGAGGGGGCCGGGTCCACGCTCTTAGGTTCTTCAATAATACGGATAACGCGGTTATACGGGATGCTGCGCATCACCATGTAGTGTTCTACGGCGGGGGCGAAGGTGTACGGCAGTTCCTCTTCGCTGGTGTCGTCTAGGAACTCGTCGTAGAAGTCACGTTCGTCTTCAACGTTCAGCACCGTGTTCGAGCTGGTGTTCAGCTCCACCCGGTAGTCGTCGTACCGGTAGTGGGTGGTCCAGCCGTTGATTTTTTCGGGTACCCCGCAGTCGATAAACCGTTTAATGTCTTCGTAGTCGAGGTTGAGCTCTTTAATGTGTTTGAGCATTTCGGGCCGGATCTCTGGGTATTTCGAGCCGGGTTCCTCCGGGCGGTGCTGCGTTTTATGCAGCCTGTGCAGCAGCGAGTCTCGCTTAGTGCCACGCAGGTAATACTGGTCGCCGAGGGTTTTGCTGAGCCGCTCGGTATCGAGCAAATCGGTATGTTTCTCTTGGCCCACTGTATAGGGCGCGATAGCTTCCACCTCTTTGAGCGGCCACACCCTTTCTCCTGCCGCTTCCCCATGCCGTGCGCCCCGGGACGGCTTAGTGGCGTAGTATTCGGCGATGGCTGGCGGCTTGTAGGTGAGCGGTTTGAACTTACCCGCTAGAGCGGTGGGGCTTGGGATGGGGCCGGTAGGGGTTTTCGGCTCAGCCTTGGATACTTCCGCCAGCTTCGGCAGCGGTGAGCTGGGGGGCTGCGGTATTGGCCGCGTAATATCTGGGTGGTTTCGCTGCTGTGCTTCGGCGACGGCAGGCCTTGGCGCGATGGGTGTGGGGTGAGGCGGGGTAGGGATGGGTTGTGAAGTTTGCTGTTTTTGAGGGGTTGTATCTTCGGTACGTTGATGTATTTCTGCTGAAGTATGATCGTCGGTTTTTTGGGATTTTGTATCTTTTATCTGTTGTGTAGTATCCGCTCGGGAAAACGGTGTTTCGCAAGGTTCACTACGTGGTACGAAGTTTTCTTGAAGAATTGCCGCCATTGTACGTATGAGTAGTTTTGCGTCCGGCTCTAGCGGTGCACACGGGCAGGCGAGCTCCGTTTTATGGGAATCATATACGGCCCAATGCGAGCATTTTGGGGTGGCTGGAAAAACACTAAACTTACCCAGTTGGGCAATTTCTGTGAGCTGGCGAGCTATTACTCGCGGTATGAGCAGGGTGGTTGTAGCCACTGCTACCTCCTAGGGCGTGTAGGCATACTGGTTGTATTCTTGCGTGGATATAAACTTTGGGTTGTGCTACTGTCGTCGCTGCCCTAGAGTTTTACCTCAATATCAGGACGACACCGGAAGTGGTGCTGTCCCATACACCTCGCGCCTTATCGTGATGCGAGGGCGGTATACCAAACACACTTTCCAGGGTAACTTTTTTGGGGTTCTGTGGCTATGAAATCGGCTCATAGCCAAAAAATGGTTTTTCCGATAGGTGCATAGTACGGTCTTTTTTACAGATTTGGTGGCAAAACTGTGCATTCGCCACCAATTTTTTCCTGTGTAACTGTTGCAGGTTGAGCTTTTTCCGGTGCATCTTCTTCCGCGTGCTCAGATTTTCCGCCGCAACAGCAGGGGAGAGGGGCGGTTTCCTGGGCTGTACCGCTGCCGCTGCTCACTTCACGTTTCTTGCGGGAGGGTGCACTCACGCCCTTTCGTTATCGAAACGTAACTTTTGACGAGGTTAAAGAAGTAAAGCCAGTACTGCACGAACTGGCGTCTCGTGAAGCAGTCGCACTCATGCGGATGGAGCACCGACCCCTTCTGTCGCGCCGTCTTGCGCCTCAGAATGCGGTGGCGCTACTGGTATTCCGCAGGTGCAGTCGTGCGTTGGGTGGGCATCAAAAAAGCCCTTCCTGATGAAGAGGAAGAGCTTTCACAATGTGCGCCTGGAGGGATTCGAACCCCCAACCTTCTGATCCGTAGTCAGATGCTCTATCCGTTGAGCTACAGGCGCATGTTCCGTGGTTTGAATTTTTTCAATCCGTCGCGGCAACAGGTAATACTCTACGGGATTCCTTCACACACTGCAAGTTGAAATTGAGTGTATTGGCTCACAATTAAGACGGCGGTTTTCTTCCCCGGCCTACCCGCTCTGTCGAGCCGCACAATCCCCTGGGTGCTCACTCCCGTTGCGGTGTTGGCGTCCTGCCTGCCTGGTGCGGTATCGCCCCAGGTCAGCGCAATATTTTACCTCTGTGTGGCGCACGCACCGGCAAAAAATATGGGATACGCATCGCAAACACCCCAGATGTTCCACACAACAAAGGTATATGCGCTATTCTGTAAACACACGAGGGAGTGGAAAATTTCATCGGCGTGCGAGCCCCTCGGCCCTGTGCGCCGCTGTTATTTAACCGCCCCAACCAGTCAGACGCGCCTGGCCAGCGAAGGTGCCCGGCATACAAACTCAAAGGGGAATAAAGTCAATGACTGATATTTCACGCGGAGCTCTTTCCGCAGAGCTAGAAAAAGACCTGCAGAACGCACCGACCACCCATGCCGGTCTGCTTGAATGGGTGCGCGAGGTTGCAGCCCTCACCGAGCCCGACCGTATCTACTGGGTTGATGGTTCCGAAGAGGAATACAACCGACTTGCCCAAGAGCTGGTCGATGCAGGCACCTTCGTACGCCTGAGCGATCACGAGTTCCCCAACTCGTATGCAGCGTTCTCCGACCCCGACGACGTGGCACGCGTGGAAGAGCGCACCTTTATCTGCTCACAGACCGAAGAAGGTGCTGGCCCCACCAACAACTGGCGTGACCCCGTGGAGATGAAGCAGACGCTCACCGGCCTTTTCAAAGGTTCGATGCGCGGGCGCACCATGTACGTCATTCCTTTTGTCATGGGCTCTTTGAAAGCGAAGAACCCCAAGATGGCGGTCGAAATTACTGACTCCGCTTATGTGGTGTGCTCGATGCGCATTATGGCAACTATCGGCAAGGATGTGCTTGCAAAACTGGACGAAACTCAGGGCTTCTTCGTGAAGGCGCTTCACTCCGTAGGCGCTCCGCTTGAGCCCGGGCAGGCAGACGTGCCCTGGCCCTGCAACCCCGAGAAGTACATTGTGCAGTTCCCCGAGACCCGCGAAATCTGGTCCTTCGGGTCGGGTTATGGCGGCAACGCACTGCTGGGCAAGAAATGCTACGCACTGCGTATCGCCTCGGTTATCGGTCATGATGAGGGCTGGATGGCTGAGCACATGCTCATCCTCAAGGTCACCAACCCCGAGGGCGTTACCCGCTACATCTCCGCCGCGTTCCCCTCTGCCTGCGGTAAAACCAACTTCGCGATGATGGATCCCACCATCGACGGCTGGAAGGCCGAAATGGTCGGCGACGATATCGCGTGGATTGAATTTGATGAGAACCACCAGGCTCGCGTCGTTAACCCCGAGGCGGGTCTTTTCGGCGTGGCACCCGGCACCGGTTACTCCACTAACCCCAACGCCATGAAGGCAATCTCTAAAGGCAACACTATCTTCACTAACGTGGCGCTCACCGATGACGGCTCCGTATGGTGGGAAGGCAAGACCGACGAGGCACCCGCGCACCTGACCGACTGGACCGGCAAGGACTGGACTCCTGAATCGGGGCGTCCCGCAGCGCACCCCAACTCGCGTTTCTGCACCCCCGCATCCCAGGTGGATATGCTCGCCCCCGAGTACTACGATCCTGAGGGCGTGCCGCTGAGCGCCATCGTGCTGGGCGGTCGCCGCAAGACCACCGTGCCGCTGGTCTCCGAGTCCGACAGCTGGGAACAAGGTGTCTTCCGCGCGGTTACCCTCTCCTCTGAGACCACAGCAGCCGCAAAGGGTGCCGTCGGCGTGGTTCGCCGCGACCCCATGGCAATGCTTCCCTTCATCGGGTACAACGCGGGTGACTACTTCCAGCACTGGATCGACCTTGGCAAGAAGCACGGTGCCGAGAACATGCCGAAGGTCTACTACGTGAACTGGTTCCGCCGCACCCCCGACGGCAGCTTCGCATGGCCCGGCTTTGGTGAAAACTCCCGCGTGGTCAAGTGGATCTTCGACCGCCTCGACGGCAAGAGCGGCGGCACGCAGACCTTCCTGGGCACCGTACCCACGAAGGAAGACCTCGACCTGACCGGCCTGAGCATCAGCGATGAAGAACTTAACGCAGCACTCGCTGTCTCGAAGGACGAGTGGGTGGCTGAGCTGCCCGGCATTGACGAATGGCTGGCGAAGTTCGGTGATAAGCTCCCCGCAGAGGTCAAGGCTGAGCGTGACGCACTAGCGCAGGCGCTTAAGAACTAAGTAACCCCTCATCCCACGCGCGGCACCTCAGCGAGAGAACAGGGCAGAAACCTGTGGTCTTGCCGAGGTGCCGCGCAGTGCGTGCGGGGCACCTGATGGCTGCACACGCACATGACACAAAACCTTGCAGGATTGTGCCTTGGGCATAACGGCGGTACCTCGCCTGGGGAGCCGGTGCCTGTATTTTTCGTATAGTGTGAAGAGCCTCGGTGCCGGATTATAAAAGAACTGTTGCGCTAAAAGGCGCGGCACGCTGGGGTGAATCCCACGCCCACGAAATTATGCGGAATATACTATATGTATAAAGCATAAAAATTGGGTGCCGGTGCAGAAAGCCGGGATGGTTAGGCAGCGGACCCTAATTTTTTTCACGGTATGGTCGGGGCTACAATTCCCACAGATGACTATGGCTAGCGCCACCTTTAATAGTTTTTAGGGTGATCTTCCAGCCCCCATACGAGAGGAGAGAACGATGCGGCTTACAGCCTTTTCAGACGTATCGTTACGCATCATGATGCTTCTCTCTGCCTTAGACCCTGACCAGAAGCTGTCTACCCAAAAAATTGCTGATGGCGTGGGAACCCCCTATAACCATGTGGCAAAGTCGGTGGCATTCCTGGTAAATCAAGGCCTGCTACAGTCCACCAGAGGCCGCTCCGGGGGTGTGCTGCTCTCGGCGAAAGGCCGACAGGCAACAGTGGGTCAGGTGCTCCGTACCACCGAGGGGGATATCCCCATGATTGAGTGCGAAGATCAGGACGGTAACTGTCCTCTCGATAGTTTCTGCCGCTTACGGAACGTGCTGGCGGATGCGCGTGAGGCATTCTATGCGGCGGTGGATGATGTGGTGATTTCGGATCTTCCCGGCCCCGCTAGGCCTGCCGGGCCTGTATTTGTGGAGCTTGGGTTGGGGCCGCTGGCTGCGAGTTTTGACCGCGAAGTTCTCTAAACCTCTTATTGTCTTATTGTCAGTGTTGCGGCGAGGTTCTGCCGCCCGGTAAGCACAGAGCCGCCTGTTGTTATTGCCTGACCCTGTGTAGCGTGCGGCAATAAGCGTAAAACATGCAGCGACTATATGAAAAGAAACCCTGCAGTTATTTCACCTGCTGCGAACTTAAAGAAGCATTTCACCTACGGTTTTAAGTAACCGTTAGTTATTATGCCGAGAAATATTCGTATACAACATATAAAAAGTGTGCGGGGGCAGATATATAAAACTGCGGGTATTTCTGGGCGTTCCCACCAAAAGCAGGTTCCAAGGGAGCCCTGCGTGCCCCTGTCAGAAGTGCTACCGTGTAAAAGGCTTTACGTGTAAAACGTTTAAGGCGGATTTCATCATTTACGGAAGAAGGCACCTATGCTCTCTGAAAAGTCACGTCCCATTATTGAGGCAACACTGCCCATTATCGCCGACCGTATCGGTCACATTACCCCTGACTTCTACGAGCGGATGTTCGCTGCCCGACCCGATTTGATGGACGGCCTGTTCTCCCGTTCTTCTCAGCTTGAGGGCACCCAGCCGAAAGCACTTGCCGGGTCTATTGCGGTTTTTGCCTCCTACATTGTGGAGCATCCCGATTCCTACCCCGATGAGGTACTTTCCCGCGTGGCGCATAAGCACGCTTCTTTGGGGCTGCAGGAGAAAGAGTACCCGACCGTCTATAAGTATCTTTTTGAGGCGATTGCTGCAGACCTGGGCGATGCCGCAACCGAGGAGGTCGTGGACGCCTGGAGCGAAGTGTACTGGCTCATGGCGAACGCCCTCATTAAGATTGAGAGGGGCCTGTACGCGTCCCAGGCGAATAATGTTACCCACGCGCCCTTCAAAGTTGTTGATCGCCAGGAGACCGGCGATAACGTGGTTGTGCTGACTTTTGAGCCTGCCGATGACACCCCCATGACTGAGGCGAAAGCAGGCCAGTACATTTCCATTATTACGAAGGCACGTGATGGTCTGCGCCAGCCCCGCCAATACACCCTGCTTCCGTCCGATAAAAACCAGCGCCGTATCGGCGTAAAGCTCGACCCGAACGGCGAAATGACTTCGATCATTCACGGGCTCACGATTGGCGATGTTGTCGAGATTTCCAACCCTTACGGTGACCTCACCCTGGAGGGCTTCGGCTCTGCGGATGCACCCCTCTACCTTTTCTCGGCGGGTATCGGCGTGACCCCTATGATTAGCTTCCTCAATGAGCTGATTGAATCCGGCTCGCAGCGGCAGGTGACTGTGGTTCACGCTGACCGTCGCATGGATACGTGGCCGCTGCGCGAGGAGATGACTGCGCTGGTTGAAAAGCTCCCGCACGGTAAGCTCGTCACGTTCATGGAGGATGAAGAAACCGGTGATTACCGCGGCCGCGTGGACATTGCGAAGCTGGGCGTACCTGCGGAGGCGAACGTATACCTGTGCGGTCCGCTGCCGTTCATGAAGGGCGTGCGTTCCGCTCTCGTGGATGCAGGTGTACCGGCGCAGAATATTAATTACGAGATCTTCGGGCCGGACCAGTGGATGCTGCGCTCGTAAAGGCTGCTTCAGCGTGTAAAAGTTTGGATACGGAATAGGGAACGTGCCAGGGCTGTAAGGTGATTGTATAACCCAGCACCAATAATGCATAGCAGAAGGGCGGATACCGATAATAATCGACATCCGCCCAAAATAGTGAGTTCAGAGAATTACTGGCGCACCAGAGCCAGAATCTCGTCGCGCACGCGCTCCATTGTGGGGGTATCCGGTGCTTCAAGGTTCAGACGCAGGAACGGCTCAGTGTTGGAAGGCCGCAGGTTCGCCCACCAGCCTTCTTCGGTGTTGGTGAAGGTGGTGCCGTCGGAGTCTTCGACCTCTACAGGTGCGCCAGCGTAGTGCGCGCGTACACGGTCCACAGCGGCTGCCTTGTCCTCAATCTCGGAGTTGATCTCACCGGATGCCACATAGGGGGAGTAGCTGGCGCTAATCTCGGAGAGCGCCTGGTGACCGCCGCCGAGGGCCGCGAGCACATGCATCGCGGCGAGCATACCGGTGTCTGCGTTGAAGAAGTCCTTGAAATAGTAGTGCGCGGAGTGCTCACCGCCGAAAATACCGGATTCTTCAGCCATGACTGCCTTGATGAAGGAGTGACCCACACGGGTTTTCACGGCGCGCCCACCGAGCTTTTCAACGAGCTCGGGTACGGCCTTGGACGTGATGAGGTTATAGATAATAACCGGCTGCTCAATGCCTTCCGACTTAGCGCGCGCGATTTCACGCTCTGCCACGAGCGCGGTAATGGCGGAGGGGGTGACCGCGTTGCCTTTCTCGTCAATCACGAAGCAGCGGTCGGCATCGCCGTCAAAGGCAAGGCCGATGTCTGCGCCGTGCTCAACAACCGCTTTCTGCAGATCGACAAGGTTGGCGGGTTCAAGCGGGTTAGCCGGGTGGTTCGGGAAAGTGCCGTCAAGCTCAAAGTAGAGGGGCACAATCTCAAGCGGAAGCGCGGGAAGAAGAGCATCCCCCAAGACGGCGGGGGTGGTCATGCCGCCCATACCGTTACCCGCATCCACAACAACCTTGAGGGGGCGGATGCTGGAGAGGTCTACGAGCTGACGCAAGTACTCAGCGTAGGCTTTGAGAACGTCCTTTTCGGTGACAGCGCCAGGGTTCTCAACGGTAGGAATGGAGCCTTCGTCGAGGTACTTCTGCGCAAGATCACGAATATCGAAAAGACCGGTTTCGGAGGATACAGGAACAGCCCCGGCCTTAGCCATTTTCATGCCGTTGTACTCGGCGGGGTTGTGGCTTGCGGTGAAAGTAACGCCCGCAGCGTTCTCAACACCGCACGCGAAGTAGAGCACATCGGTTGAGATGAGACCGATTTTCTGGACGTTTGCGCCGCGTGCGGTGGCACCTTCAGCGAATGCATCCATGAATTCGGGGGAGGAGGGGCGCATGTCACCGCCCACCAGAACAGTCTGACCAGCCAGGCCGAGCACATCAACGAAAGCGGCGCCGGTTGCCTTCACGGTTTCAGCGGTAATGGTCTCGCCCACGATACCGCGAACATCGTAGGCTTTGAACGAGTCATGTAGATTGATAGTAGTCACCCCCTCATTCTAACGGGAAGGCCAACTAATATCCCTCTATAATTGGGGAAGAAACGCTGGGAATTCCATAGATATTGTAGGTTTTCCATCACTCAGTTTTAGGCCGTCAGGGCGGTTCGTGAAAGGATATGCACGCGCATGGGCGAAATTTTCCGTCTGAAAAATAAGATCCAGAACTACGCATGGGGTTCGCGCAGCATCCTGGGCCGTATGCGTGGGGTGCCCGTGCCCACTGACAAGCCCGAGGCTGAAGTGTGGGTAGGGGCGCACCCGGCCGCCCCGTCGGTTGCCACCGTTGACGGCTCTGAGCAGCAGCTTGACGAACTGGTTGCACAGCAGCCCGGCAGGTTCCTGCGCCCCGACCGGAACAGCGACTGGTTCCCGTTCCTCTTCAAAATCCTGGCGATTGACGCCCCCCTGTCTATCCAGGTGCACCCCACCGACGAGCAGGCCGCCGCAGGGTTCGAGGACGAGCAGGCCCGCGGTGTGCCCCTAGATGCACCACACCGCAACTACAAAGACCGCTACTCCAAACCCGAGACCGTGATCGCCCTCACCAACATGCGAGTGCTCACCGGTGTGCGACCCGCCGAGCAGCTCAAAAATCTTGCCCGAGCATTCAATGCGTCCTGGCTGGCTGACAGAGCGCACCTTGCCCCCAAAGAACTGCTGACCGCCATTATTCGTATGCCCGAACCCCAAGCCGCCCAAGCCGTGGATCAGCTGGCGGCCACCGCCCATAAACTCGCGCAAACACGGCGTAAAGCGGCCCCCTCCGTGCTTGACGCTATAGAGCTGGTGAACCTGGTAGCACACAAATACCCCGGTGACCGCGGCCTGCTGGTGGCTTTCGTCATGAACCTGGTACACCTAGCACCCGGTGACTCCGCCTTCACCCCCGACGGGCAGGTGCACGCCTACGTCTCGGGGACCGCAATCGAACTCATGAACCCCTCCGATAACGTCATGCGCGCCGGGCTGACCCCCAAACATATTGACACCGAAGAACTGATTCGGGTGCTGGGCGACTCCCAAGACGCCCCCGAAATTCAGCGGCCCACCCCCGATAACGCCGCCGTAGGCGAATACACCATGTGGGATGAGCGGATGAGCGTAACCCGCATCCGGGTGGCGCCGAAAGAAACCATTGACTACGTCTTTGAAGGAACCTCAGCGGCACTGGTAGTGGACGGGACCATCACTATCACCATTGCCGGTGCCGTCACCGGCGCAGGCCAAGACTACACCCTTGGCGGCACCGAATCCGTACTGCACGCGGGGGACCCCACCCCCGTGACCATCACAGGCAGCGGTGAACTGTACATCGCCCAGTACGTATAAGGGCTGGCACGCCACGGCAGGGCGGGGCCCAAAAGCAGGCAAATAACCACCCAGCGGTGTGTTGCGGGTCTCCATATCAACCGGGATACGTTACAATTCCTAAAAAACTATCCTGCCCAGAAACCATGCCACCACCGTAAGGAATCACCGTGAAAATCATCCTCACCGTCACCGGCATCGACCACGAAGGCATCATTGCCGCCGTCACCAACACCCTCGCAGAACGCCACGTGAACGTCCTCGACGTCTCCCAAACCATTATGGGTGAATACTTCACCATGATCATGCACTGCTCCTTCGACGAAAACGAGCAGAACCTCATCGACCTGCAAGAAGCCATGATCCCCGTCGAACACGCACAAAAAGTTCAGATCCGCATCCAGGCAGAAGCGATCTTCAAAACCATGCACACCATCTAACGCGCCCAAGGGACCCCAACCGCATGATGAACGACAATATCCTCGAAACCCTACGCATGATCGAGGAAGAAAAACTAGATATCCGCACCGTCACCATGGGCATCTCCCTGCTTGACTGCGCCGACTCCAACGGCGCGGTAGCCCGCCAAAAAATCTACGACAAAATCACCTCCCGCGCCAAAAACCTGGTGAGCGTGTGCGAAGGAATCGAAGCTGAGCTGGGCATCCCCATCGTGAATAAACGCATCGCCGTCACACCCATCGCCGTCATCGCCGGAGCCAGCAGCGAAAACGACTACATCGAATACGCCCGCACCCTCGACGCCTCCGCAAAAGCCGTGGGCGTGAACTTCATCGGCGGGTTCAGCGCACTCATCGACAAAGGCGCAACCCCCGCCGACAACACGCTCATGAACTCCATCCCCACCGCGCTCGCCGAAACCGACGTGGTGTGCTCCTCAGTAAACATTGGCTCCTCCCGCGCCGGTATTAATATGAGCGGCGTTAAACGCATGGGTGAGGTGGTGCGTGAAACCGCCGACCTCACCGCAGACACTAACGGGTTCGGGTGTGCCAAACTCGTGGTCTTCGCCAACGCCGTGAGCGATAACCCCTTTATGGCTGGCGCATTCCATGGCGTGCAAGAAGCAGACACCACCATCTCAGTGGGCGTCTCCGGCCCCGGCGTGGTACACCGCGCCCTCCACAAAGTACGCGGGGCACGATTCGACGCATGCGCCGAAGCCATTAAACAGGCAGCCTTCAAAATCACACGTGTAGGGCAGCTGGTTGGCAGCCTCGCCGCCGAACGCCTGGGAGTGTACTTCAACATTGTTGACCTCTCACTAGCCCCCACCGCTGAAATCGGGGACTCCGTGGCGCACATCCTCGAAGAACTGGGGCTGGAAACCGTGGGAACCCACGGCACAGTAGCAGCACTCGCCCTGCTCAACGATGCGGTAAAAAAGGGCGGGCTCATGGCCTGCTCGCATGTGGGCGGACTATCTGGCTCATTCATCCCAATCTCCGAAGACATCGGCATGATCGAATCCGCTGCCGCAGGGCATATTACACTCGATAAGCTAGAAGCAATGACCGCGATCTGCTCGGTTGGGCTGGACATGGTCGCAGTACCTGGTGACACTCCCGCCGCGACGCTTGCCGCCATGATCGCCGATGAAGCTGCAATCGGCGTGATGAACCACAAGACCACCGCCGTGCGCGTCATCCCCGCCGTCGGCCTGGGCGTGGGAGATACCGTCGAGTTCGGTGGGCTGCTGGGTCGCGCCCCGATCATGCCGGTACATACACCATCCTCAGAGGCGTTCATCGCCCGCTGCGGCAGGATCCCCTCACCGGTGCACGGGTTCAGAAACTAGGGGAGCAAACGGAAGAGGGTTTCTTTATCCGTTCTCCCTCTGCAGAGGTGCTGGGCTTATGCTAAAGGTTTCTGAATAGTTTCCCTAGCCCAAATGAATGCCCCTCCTACCTCAGATAGCACATATCAGGCGGTGAAGATGAAAGCTACCATCGATCAATGGCAGAGGACGCGCAGGCACGAGGAAACCTTTGACATAAAATCTCAGGAAGAACTCACCAAAACGCTACGGCGACTAGACTCAAAGGTACATACAGAATTAATTCTTCATGGAAAAACTGATGATGATTATTTAACTATCTCTGGTGGCCGAGGAGCCTACCTAGTGTTCGGGCAGGAAGCACACAGCGAAGGACAGCTGAGAGGGTTTAACTTATTGTGCCCAGAAGACGAACAAGTGAACTCTATAGATACAGAGAATATGAAAGCCGGAGGGCAGTATGGGCCATATGAGGTTAAATATGTTATCCCCGAATACCTGGCGTTTAGCTGCGTGAGGGAATATTTTAGGCTCGGTAGGATTCCATGCGACGATAAAAGTTTCTCTTGGGAAGTGTATGAGACATATTAGACTATGGTGTGCGATTCCCGGCAGGATTTAATCTCTGGATACGTGGCATAAAAGGCACGAAGATTAGGGTAGTATATTTTGGGATTTTACATATGCAGGATGGTTATTAAAGATGCTAAGTAACAAGAAATATGGAAACGTATATGAGATTCTTCTGCCAGCAGGGAAGTATGTGTATGCCTGTCTTATCTCTGAAAAGAATTTCGGGATTTTTAATTATATTTCTAAGAATAAAATAAGCGACGTCAATATTTTGCTTCACAAAGGGTTTAAAATGTATAGTGCCTGTGATGAAATGAATATTGATAATAGTACATGGAAATATATCGGAAATATCGACTTAGAATCGGAAGGCATTACATTCCCAGATTTGGCTATATATCTAGCGTGGAACGTATCCTATTCTTATCAGAATTCTCAGGTTATGAGTAAGGGGAATGCGAAAAGTGTTAGTTTTGATACGTACGATACGCTAGTTAAAAGTGGTCGTATATATGGATTTTTTGCAAAACCCAGTGCGTTTGAGATGTGGCTAAGCATGTTTTTTGAAGACTACCCTGAAGGAGTACTTGATTTTCGTACAATGTCTGAGCGTATGCAAGAATACAAGAACAGGCAGTAGCCAGCCTGGGCCCCAGAACTTGGCTAGGGGAAGAGAGGTGGAAAGAGGCTCTGTGCTTGTGTGCATCAAAGTACTTCACATCAGGTAAAATGTAAATATTCTTAGATAACTATAACTTATACAATACGAAGAGGGTATGTGATGAATAGTCAAGACGTTTTTGAAGGCCTCGATACTTTGATGGATTCATTTATCGGAGGGGAATCTAGCTATCAAGAAATTAGTTACTTTATTAACGAATCTATTTCTGGCAGAGACATTGACATTTTGGATCTTCTTCATGAATATATTGAAGATGGGATTAAAAATAAAGATGGTGACAGAATCGAATTTTGTATAGTGCTTTCGGGGCTGTTGAAAAAAGACAAATTTTTGCTTAATGTGTATAAGCAATTATTATGCGAAGGGTGGCATAGCAGGCAAGAAGACATTGTAGATATTATTGACTACTATGGAGATGCTTCAGCAGTCCCGGTATTAATAAAATGTTTTGATCTAAAATATGACTGGTTAGCGCTCAACAGTTTTTACTCCTTCCATAGAAAACTTATGTGGACTATCCGTAACGTGGATAGTAGAAACTATAAAGAAACCTTACGTTCTGTCTCGAAAAAGGTGTCACCCAAGCTGAAGGCAGAACTTAACCAATGTATAGGTAAATAGTATGCAGCCATGACCTACCAGAAATTCGCCGGAAACATTAGGGAAATAAAGTCTCAGAGGTTAGGTGTTCTATGAGTAATAGGGAGAAAGTTTTAATAAAAATATGTCATGACGTTCTAAACTCATATGAGAACCCGGAGAGCCCAAATTTTATTTTTGTTGGTAAGAGAATTAATGAGGGTATGTACGATGAGTTTCTAAATGCTGTAGAAACGCAATACATAGTTTCTGATCTATCGGACTTAAATTATTCCTCATGTTTGGACTGGTCAATAACCAGTCGGCGAGACGAAAAGAATAGATATGGGGTGAGTCTTTCCCTGGTAGGTAGGTATGCTGTGGCACAACGATATAAATCCGGGCGCTATTTGTCGCATCAATCCCCTGATATTAGTATCGAGGATTTGCCATTAATAACTTTATTTCAACAACATAATATAATCCTTCTTGATGGCTTTATTCTAAATAGCAAACTACCGGTAAAAATTGAGGATGAAGATTTCACTGAAGAAACACAATCTTGCATATATAATTTACTTTTTGAAAGACTGTAAGATTATGGGTGTGTAACGTAACTGAAAAATATTTATAAATTATTCAAAATAGAAAATATTTATTGATTAATATGTGGTAAATATTTAGGAATGATAGTATGATTGATGACACGGTTCGGGGAATGATTTCGGTGTGGATGGGAATATCCATGAAGTCATATGAAGATTTTAATGAATACACGGAAGGCATGGAATATCTGGGATCAGATTGTCCGGCGTGCAGGGATTTTGGAACCTCTTTTATTGACTCTGATTTCTTTGGTGCGTATCGAACAGCGAATCATGAAATTGTTCCCATCGAAGTTCTGGCTGAAGAAGTGGCGACTCATTCTTGGGCGGCTACTGAAAAGGTTATTGCGGCGGCCAAAGCTAAAGGGGTAACCGAAGGAAATTCGTTATATTATTATGGAAACGCAGTTTTTCATGAGGATACTCCGGGCAAATTATACAATGATTTAACATTTATTGGTTCTTTTGAAGATCCCCGAAGGAAATACTTCTAATGCTCCGCTCAAAATTATATTAAGCGCAGGTTTTCAATAATATTAGTGTGCCTACGCTTGCCTATACGCTGAAATCCATGTGCCGCGGATTAAAACTGTGAGTGGCTGAAAGGTGAAGAACAGCATCTTCAAACACGTGTTGCGATACCTTAAATAGCTCACCCCAACGACCTTATATGTTGAACCAGCCCGGGTAACCCGGTAAGGTCTAAAACACTATAGACCAACCACTACACAAAGATGACGAAAAGATAATAGTAATGGCACGTAAAATCTTCCTCTTAGCCGGTGCGGCGGGCGCCGGTAAGAGCACCTGGGTCGCCGCGCATCCTGAGCTCGCAGACCTCACGCATTCTTGGGATGCAGAGCGCCGCAAATGCGGATACATCACCTACACGCTCGATAATCAGCCCGCGCTAGCCCTATCGCAAAACACCAGTGCCGAATCGAAGGCTATCCGCCGGGTGAACGACTGTGTGGAAGAGAATATGCGGCACGGCAACACCGTATTTATCGACAATATGAACGTGCTGCTGCGCAACATGAAAACTTTCCTCGAATTTGCGCGCAAATACTGTTACACCGCATACCTTGTCGATTTTCAGGGCGAACTCACCCTCGACGAACTGTATGGGCGCAACAGAACCCGCGAATACACCAAGCGCGTACCCAAAGAGGTTATTGAGACTGCCTACAACAACCACCGCGAGTTGCGCGAGAACTGGCGTAGAACCCTCAAAAACTACCGGGATGTGGTCGCCGGGTACATCGCCCCCGACCAGGTTTTTACCGAGCTCTTTACCCCGGTGCGTGCGCTCGATAACTACCATAAAGTAGTCGTGGTCGGCGATATTCAGGGCATGGGTAACGAACTCGAAAAGCTTATCAGCGCCCTCTCACCCGAAACCGGGCTGAGCGATGAAAACATCTGCTGGATATTCGCGGGTGACCTTTTTGACCGCGGGCAAAACCCCGAAAAAGTCTTTGACATTCTCGAACCTGCTTTCGGCATCCTGCCCAATGTGCACCTGGTGATGGGTAACCACGAACGCTCCATTATGCACACTATCCGGGGCGTGCGCCGCTACCGTGACGCCCGCGAAACCCTAGATGCGCTTGCCGCCCACGGCGTGTACAACAGCCGGGTGGTCGCTATGCTCAACACCGCCGTGAATATGCTGCCCTTTACTCTCGGGCAGGAGCGTTATTTCGTGACCCACGCCGGGGTTGCACCGCAGCTCTTCGTGGATTCCCATCGCACGCTGGAAGGCGTAGGGGAGGGGTACCTCACGGGGCTGTATGCAGATGAAACGTTCTATTTGGGTTCTAATCCGTACCCGCAGGCGCGGGCGGGTAAAACCCAGTACGCGGGCTACGAAGACACGCTCAACGACCTGAGCCGGGCCGCCGGTATCACCCAAATTTACGGTCACCGCCCGGCGGCGCTCGGTTCGGAAGGATACAGTAATCTCATTCCGTTAGAAAGCAGCGTCGAATATACCGGCGGTGAGCTGAGTGCCGTGGTGTTCAGCCGTGAGGATAGCGTATCCGGTGCACCTGAGAAAGCCGTGTGGAAGCGTGAAATCGTGAAAATCCCGTCGAGCTCCCTCGTCCCCGACCCTTACACCTCGGGGAGTAGGGCGGCGGGCGCCTCAAAAAGCACCGCAAACGGTGCTGAAGAACCGCTCAACGACGGGCATCGCCTGCTGGAGGAAATGCGCGCCAACCCCAACGTGAACGTGCGCGCCACCGAACCAGCGGGCGTGCTCGCGTGTAATTTCACGCGTAAAGCCTTCTACAAAGGCGCCTGGGATAAGACCACCGCCAAAGCGCGCGGGCTGTTTATTCACGCCGAAACCGGCAAAATTGTGGGGCGCGGGTACGAAAAATTCTTCAATATGGACGAGCCCGGGCACGAGAGCGAGGCACACGTTCGCAAACGCCTCGCCTACCCGGCTGTTGCGCGCGCCAAAGAAAACGGGTACCTGGCGATTATTACGGTTTTCGACGGTGTGCTGACTGTCTACAGTAAAGGCGGGGCAACCGCCTACAGCCGCCACGCCGAGAGTATCCTGCGTGCGGCCCTCACTGAGGAAGAGCTCACCCGGCTCACCGAAGCGCTCACCCGCATGGATTCCTCCCTGACCGTTGAGGTGGTCGACCCGTTCCACGACCCGCACATTGTGCCCTACGAACAGGTCACGCTCTACCTGCTCGATCTGGTGGCGAACACCGCGCAGTTCAGCGTGAAACCGGCCCGCTTTAAAAACCTGTGGCTCTCCCCGCAGGCCTTCGCACAGCCGCGCCCCACCAAGGAGCATGGCCCCGTGCGCATCGCAGCGGTTACAGAAATTGTCTTAGAGAATGACGCCGATTTCACCCGCCTGCTCCAGGATTCGCGCACAAGCGACGCTGAAGGCTGGGTTATCCGAGACTCTACGGGCTATATGGTCAAAATCAAGGCACCCGGGTACTCCGCCACGAAACGCGCCCGCTCAATCCCGGTGCTCGTGGACTACCTGAAAACAACGGAGAAACTTGAACACTCGCCGCACGCCTATGAGGATATAGAACGGTTTGAGTACAATGCGCGGCAGGCCGGAATTAACCTTGACGACTATATTGTGCAGGACATCTCCGCACGCCCGGTGTGGAACCTGCCGCGCCTGGCACCCCACCTGAATGTGCTGCTCGACGGGGTGCGCACGCGCGGCCGCTGGGGACAGGCGCAGTAGCTACCGCACGAACCTGCTCATGAGGGCCTCCAAGGCCAGGCGGGCGTTCGCGTTAGTGCGTAGTCTCCGCAGGGTTGTCTCAACCGCCTGAACATCTGAGAGGGTCTGCGCGGGGCTGGTGCGCGCCGCGTACTCCTGCAGCGGCTCCCGCAGATACTCGTTCAGCAGAGGGGCCTGCGCCCCCAGCTGCAGGGTTAGTGCATCCCGCAGAACCGTCTGAATATCGGCCACCGCGCGGATGAGCGTGTCGGTTTGGATGCGCCGCGCCCGCCGCTTCTGCTGCTCCTCCAGACGGCGCACCTGAGCCCGCAGGGTCGGGGCTACCCGCTCACCCTCAGCGATGCCCAGCATCGCCAGCAGCTCGGCGCGTTCGGCGGCATCACGCTGCTGCGTCGCGTCGGCGGCATCCTGCTCAGCCAGCGAAATCAGCCGCTCAGCCACCTCCATTGCCGACGATAGGGTGCGGATACGCAACGGCAGGCGCGCAAGATCCTCCCTGCGGGTCAGCGCCTGCGGTACCGTTGCCAGCCGGTGCGCCACCTCGGCGTCACCGAGGCTGAGGGTGGCGGCGCGGTGGGCCATCCCCGCCTCAACCCCTGTGCTTTCAAGGTACGCGGCGATCGCCTGTGCCTGCGGCACCGGCAGCTGCACGGGGCGGCAGCGTGAACGGATGGTGACCAGCACATCGGCGGGGGAGGGGGCGGTCAGCAGCCAGATCGTGTGCGGTGGCGGCTCCTCAATCGCTTTCAGCAGCACGTTGGAGGTGCGCTCAGGCATGCGTTCGGTGTCTTCCAGCAGAATCACACGCCAGCGGCTCACCGAGGGGCGGTCTTGGGCTTTGAGAACCAGTTCACGTGCCTCATCAATGCTGATGCTCACCGCCTCAGTACGGAAATGTGTGAAATCGGCGTGGGAACCGTTCATGACGGTCACACACCCCCGGCAGGTACCGCACCCCCGGTCTGCCGGGTCGGGCTGGTCACAGAGCAGGGTTGCGGCGAAAACGGAGGCGGCCTGCCGGTTGAGCGAGCCCGCCCCGCCGGTAAAAAGCCAGGCGTGTGTGGGCGCCTGGGAAGAGGCATCTTGCCGTAGCTGCGCCGTCACGGGCTCAGGCGCTAGGAGGGCGTCCCACAGGCTCACAGCGCCTCCTTAGTTGGTGCGGTGTTTTCGCGCGGCAGTGACCGCTGAGCAAGTAGCGGCGTGATGGCGGCAAGCACCCGCTCGTGCACCTGCTCAATGGTGCCTGAGCCGTCAATGACCGTGTGCGGGCCGGTTGTTTCGGCGTGCGCCAGGTCGGTAAAAGCGGTGTGGGTGCGGGCCTTGAACTGTGTGTTTTCGGCTTCGATACGGTCGGTGGTGCCGCGTACGCTCACACGCTGCTCGCTTGCTGCGGGCGGCACCTCAAGGAAAAGGGTGGCATCTGGCAGCAGGTTACTGGTGGCCCAGCGGCTAAGGTCAACGATGCTCTCCACCCCCAGGCTGCGCCCCGCCCCCTGGTACGCGGCAGACGAGTCAATATACCGGTCGCTGAGCACAACCGCCCCGGCGGCGAGCGCAGGACGGATTTTCTGCGCCGCGTGTGCCGCGCGGGAGGCGGCGAAGATGAGAGCCTCAGTGCGGGCATCAACCGGGTCGCCGCTGTTGCTGAGCACGAGGTCCCGCAGTTTCTCCCCGATCTCGGTTCCGCCGGGTTCACGGCTGGTGATCACGGTGTACCCGCGGGCGGTGAGCGCATCAGCGAGCAGGGACAGCTGGGTGGTTTTGCCGGAGCCGTCGCCGCCTTCAAAGACGATAAAAAGCCCGGTTGGGGTGCCGTCACTCACACGCGGGTGGTCTGCGGTGCCGGGGGTGTAACTCAGAGAATCCTTCACCCTATCTAGGGTACCGTGCCTGCCCGGTCCGCGCGGGGTGCGGGGTGTTTGCGGTCTCGGGCGCAGGTTACAGCCGTGTAAAACCTTGTGGCCTTGTGGCAGGGCCGGGATGCGCCGGGCGTGAACCTGTGCCACTCTTAAGGGTATGACTTCTGAACGTTTCTCTGCCGATACTTTTGTTGTGAGCGGCGGGCGTCCCGCGCATGAGCATGATGCGCCGGTGAACCCGCCCATTATTCTTTCCTCCACCTACCGTGGCACTGACACGGTTGATACGGTGAATGACCGCGTGTATGCGCGGTTCGCGAATGATACGTGGGAGGGAATGGAAGAAGTCGTTGCCCGCCTTGAGGGCGCCACCCAGCCGGGTCTGCTGTTTCCTTCGGGTATGGCGGCGGTTGCTTCGGTGATCGACTTGGTGCCGGTTGGTTCCGTTATTCTGGTGCCGAAGCACGCCTATATGGCGTCGGTGACCATGTGTAAGGATCTGGAGCGCCGCGGTATCGCTGAGGTGGTGCGTTATGACCTTGAGGACACCGCCTCTGTTATTGCTGCCCTTGAGGATGCGGCGGCTCGTACCGGTGTCACCCCCGGCACTGTTGACTATGCCGCCCCGAAGGCGCTCATCTGGATTGAGAGCCCCACGAACCCCATGCTTGAGGTGGGGGATGTGCCCGCAATTTGTGCGGCTGCGAAACGGCTGGGTGTGGTTTCTGCGGTTGATAATACGTTCTCCACTCCGCTGGTGCAGCGGCCGCTGTCGTTCGGGGCGGATGTGGTAGTGCATTCGGCTACTAAGTTCCTGGCGGGTCATTCGGATGTGCTGCTGGGCGTGAGCGTCACCTCAAACGAGGTGCTGTACCAGGCGATGCTGCACCATCGCATCACAAACGGGGCGATTGCCGGGCCTATGGAGGCGTGGCTGGGGCTGCGTGGGCTGCGTACTTTGGCGGTGCGGGTTGAGCGTTCCATGGCGAATGCGCAGGTGCTGGCTGAGCGGCTGGGGGAGCACCCGGCTGTGGTGCAGGTGCGTTACCCGGGGCTGCCCACTGATAAGGGGCATGAGCTGGCGAAGAAGCAGATGACCGGCGGGTTCGGTGCGGTGCTGTGCGTGGTGCTGAATACGGATGCGGCTGGTGCCCAACGCGTGGTTGAGGCGCTGAAACTGTGGACCCCGGCCACAAGCTTGGGTGGGGTGGAGTCGCTGGTGGAGCGCCGCCGCCGTCACGGTAATGAGCCGGATTCCATTCCGGAGTCTTTGCTGCGCCTGTCGGTGGGGATTGAGAATGTGGATGACCTGTACGACGATTTGGTCAATGCGTTGAAGGAGATCGCTTAATGTCGCCGATTCAGCTGGTGATGCTGTTCATGTACTGGGCGGATCTGGTGTTGTCAGTAGCCGCCGCTGCCACCTGTGTGTGGGCGTTTGTGCAGGCGGCTGCGGCAGCCCCGAACGCCTATAAGTTCCACGATAAACGCACTAAGGGGTTCTGGATGGGGCTCACCGGCGGTTCGGCCCTGTTTTCGGTGCTGATGCTGTGGCTGGTGCTGAGGGGCGGGATGATGAGCAGCATGCTCCTGTTTGAGCTGATTGCCATCACCATTGCGATGGTGTTTTTGACGAATGTGCACCCCAGCGTCCGGCGCCGCCTGTAACTGGTGCCATAGTGGGGTACTGCCGGGTGCGGTGATTCGTGCGGGTGTGGGCAGCGGCATTTGTGCCGTAATGTGCCCGCACCCCGGCTTTTAAGCGTCTTAAAGCATGACAAGCCGCGCTGAGGGTGGAAGAATAGGGGTATGACTTATAAACTAGTACTCCTTCGCCATGGCCAGTCTGAGTGGAACGAGAAGAACCTGTTCACCGGCTGGGTTGATGTTAATCTGACAGATAAGGGCCGTGCTGAGGCTCAGCGTGGCGGCGAGCTGCTGAAAGAGCGCCACATCCTGCCGGATGTTGTGCACACCTCCCTGCAGCGACGCGCTATTAACACCGCAAATATTTCCCTGGATGCGGCTGACCGCCTGTGGATCCCGGTCAAACGCACTTGGCGCCTGAATGAGCGCCACTACGGTGCTCTGCAGGGTAAGAACAAGTCTGAGATCCGTGAAGAATACGGTGACGAGAAGTTCATGACTTGGCGCCGCTCCTACGATGTGCCGCCTCCGCCGCTGGACGATAACGACCCCTACTCGCAGGCGAACGACCCCCGCTACGCCGATGTTGAGAACGCACCCCGCACCGAGTGCCTCAAGGATGTTCTGGGCCGTATGCTCCCGTACTGGGAATCCGATATTAAGCCTGATCTTGCTGAGGGTAAGACTGTGCTGGTCGCGGCGCACGGCAACTCGCTGCGCTCGCTGGTGAAGCACCTGGAGAACATCTCCGATGAGGATATTGCCGGTTTGAACATCCCGACCGGTATCCCGCTGTACTACGAGCTGGATGAGAACTTTAAGCCCGTCAAGCCGGGCGAGTACCTTGACCCTGAAGCCGCGAAGGATGCGATTGCGGCCGTCGCCAACCAGGGTAAGTAAACTCTCACCAACTGATTTGTAGGCGTGAAGCCCGTCTCCTCGGGATAATGTGTGACGTAGGAGGCGGGTTTCATGTTTTTGCTGGCCCGCACCGGCGGACATCTGACAACGGTGACGTTAGGAAGGAGGGGGAGCCGCCCTGGTTATTCTCATATCGGGTATTATTGGCCTGCTGCTGGGTGCTGTGAGCATGAGCTTTCTGCGCCGCAGCGAACGTGAGTGGGCGAATAATAGTGTGGTTGAGCCCGCCCTGAGTGACGGAGCGGCGCAGGTGCTCGCGGTGATTGGCCGCGCCTACGTGGTGGTTGATGAGGTCGGCGGCGTGGCGCAGGCGTCCCCCGGGGCCTACGCGATGGGCCTGGTGCGCGGGCACACGGTGGTTTCTGAGCAGCTGTCCGAGATGATCCGCACCGTGCGGCACCGGGGTATTTTCGTCGAGCAGGAGGTCGAAGTGGACCGCGGCGAGGGCGAGACGCTGGTCATTGACCTGCGGGTGGCGCCGGTGGGGGACGAGTACATGCTGGTGCTGGCCGATGACCGCACCGAAATTTCCCGTGTGCAGCGTGTGCGCAATGATTTTGTGGCCAACGTTTCACATGAGCTGAAAACCCCGGTGGGCGCTATTGGCCTGCTGGCTGAGGCTATTGAAGAGGCATCCGACGACCCGCAGGCGATTGAGTACTTCACGGGCAGGCTTCGCCGTGAATCGCAGCGGCTCTCGGCGCTGGTGCGGGATATTATTGAGCTGTCTCGGCTGCAGTCAGCGGATGTGATTGCCCGCGGCACCCTGGTATCTACGGATGCGCTGGTGAACGAGGCGCTTGACCGCAACCGGTTAGCGGCCGAAGCGAAAAGCATTGTGCTGCAGGCTCAGGTGCACTACAGCGGTGAGCTGTACGCCGACCCTGAGCTGCTGGGGACCGCCCTGCACAACCTGGTGGAAAACGCGGTGCGGTACTCGCCCGAAAAAACCCGGGTGGATCTGCTGGTTGAACGTGAGGGGGACACCCTGAACATTTCGGTGACTGACCAGGGCGCAGGCATCCCGGAGGAAGAGCAGGCGCGCATCTTTGAGCGGTTTTACCGTGTTGATGCGGCGCGTTCACGCCAGACCGGCGGCACGGGCCTGGGGCTGAGCATCGTCAAACATGTGATGGGGCAGCACGGCGGGCAGGTGTCGGTGCAGTCGGTGCCGGGGCAGGGGTCCACGTTCACACTGTCCCTGCCGATTGCCGATACGGCGGTTTAGGGCAGCTGGGGCGGCAGCGGCCGCCGGGGCGTATACGGCATAATGGTAGTAGCCGTCACGAACCCTAAGCGGAGGTATAGACCCCGGTGAAAATCCTGATAGTTGAGGATGAGGAAGCTCTCTCAGACCCCCTGGCGTACCTACTGGGCCGGGAGGGCTTCACGCCTGTTGTGGTGGATAACGGGCTGCAGGCGGTGCCCACCTTCGAACGTGAAGGCGCCGACCTGGTGCTTTTGGATGTGATGCTCCCGGGGCAGTCCGGGCTTGAGGTGTGTAAACAGCTGCGGGCGGTTTCTTCCGTACCGATTATTATGCTCACTGCCAAAGATACCGAGCTTGATAAGGTGCTGGGCCTTGAGCTGGGCGCTGACGACTATGTGACAAAACCGTATTCTTCGCGTGAGCTGATTGCGCGCATCCGGGCTGTGCTTCGCCGCCGCAGCGGCGGGGACCCTGAAGAGGACGAGAGCCGTGCGCCGCTGGTGGCTGGGCCGGTGCGGATGGACGTGCAGCGGCATGTGGTGACTGTGGACGGTGTTGAGGTTTCGATGCCGCTGAAAGAGTTCGAGCTTCTTGAGATTCTGCTGCGGAATGCGGGGCGGGTGATGACGCGCGCCTCCCTGATTGAGCAGGTGTGGGGCGCCGACTATGTGGGGGACACGAAGACTCTGGATGTGCATATTAAGCGTCTTCGTTCCAAAATTGAGCCGCAGGCTTCTTCCCCCCGGTACGTGGTGACGGTGCGCGGGCTGGGATATAAGTTTGAGGCGTAGCCCCAGCGGTACCACACCGTAAACGGCGGGTGCCGCAGCCGCAGGATGCAAAAACCTGCTGGCGGGCACCCGCCGTTGTTCTGTTTTAGTGTTTTTCTATAACCGGCCGCTGAACTTGTTCTAACGCTGGGGTGAGGCGCTTGAGGCGGACTGCTCCGCACCGGTGGGTTCTTCCGTCGCCCCCGGGGCCAGGCTCAGGGTGGGTGCCTGGCTGGTTTCGGCGGTCGCCTCTGGGGTGCGCCCGCTGGTGGCATCGTGTGATGCGCGTGGGGTCTCGGGTACAGCGGAGGGGCTCACGCTGCCGCTGGGGGTCGCTGCATGACTCGCGGATGGGGCACCGGTGTGGGAGGCGCTGGCTGAAGCGTTCGCATTACCAGGCAGGTACGGCTTGTACTCTTTGAGGGTGCCGTCCATGACGGGGATGTTCAGGGTGCCCGATGCATCGCCCACGGATACACGCGTGTTGCTCAGGGTTTCTCCGGGCTGTGGCGCCACCTGCGGGATCACGAGCTTGTGGTCGTCCTGTTCCAGGCGCACCTGCCGCCCTTTGGGGACGTTCACGGTTTTCGCCCCGGAGGGGAAGTTGAAGGTGACGGTCGCGTCGTTGTTGCCTTTGTTCAGTACGGTGCCTAGCACCCGCCCTTCGGCGCCTTTACCGTGGGAGACAACCATAATATTGCGCAGCTCAATATTGCCGTTAATAGTGCTGTGTACTCCGTCGGATGCGGCGTAATGCAGGGTGGTTGGCTGGGTGTAAATATACCCGCACCCGCTGACAGCCAGTAACGCAGCCCCTAGCGTTAGGCCCGCTCCGGCGCGTTTGAGTGCTGTAGAAACGGTGAACTTCACGACCCGTCCTCCTTGGTGTGGTGGCGAGCCGGTGAGGGCTCGGTGTGCGTGCTAGACGCCTCAGACGCGGGCGTTCTCCCGGACGGTGGGCGGCCGCGAACCGTGGCGTGAGATAAGTAATCTCTTGCACCATTCTAGCAATTTATCGACAAGACGTCGGTATATGACTCCCCAGGTTTCCCCAATGGGCTGTTCACGCCGTAGCGGCGGTTAGCGGACGGCTCTAGCTCGGGTGTATTGAGAGCTTTGGGCCGTGGACGGGAACACGCATAGCTCAATATCACATAGTGCCCGAGGCTTTTCCCACGGGCTGGCGGCTTTTGTGGCCTCCACCTGCGCATATAGTGCACCGTATTCCCCGCAGTAGCCGCTGCGGGTCGCGGTTTCACCTCCCCGGCGGGGGCTGGTTTTGTTCAAGTATCCGCCGTATCGGGTACGCTCATTACGTGATGAATAAACTTGGTGTGACCGATATTGACGTTGCGGTCATTGTGCTCGCCTCGGGCTCGGGCACGCGCCTGGGAGAGCCGGTACCCAAGGCCGCCGTTAAGGTGGGCGGTAAAACCCTGCTGCACCATGCGCTGCAGGGGGTTCACGACTCCGGGGTCGCCGATATGACGGTGGTGACTCTGCCCCCCAACTGTAGTGAGACATGCCCGCAACTCTACGACGACGCCAATAGGTTCGGGGCGATGGTGAGCACCGGCGGGGACACCCGCACCGCCTCTGTGGTGGCGGCAATGCGTACAGTACGTGCAGTATGTTCGTTGCAGCAGATCCTTGCCCCGCGTGTGGTTCTGATTCATGACTGCGCCCGGCCGTTTACCCCGCCGAGGGTGTACCAGCGGGTACTGGATGAGCTGAACACTGGCTCGGACGCAGTGATCCCGGTGCTTCCAGTGGTCGATACGATTAAGACAGTAGACGCCTACGGGTACGTGACGGGCACCCCGCCCCGCTCGCAGATGCGCGCCGTGCAGACCCCGCAAGGGTTTGAGTGGCGGGTTCTTGAGGCGGCACACCGCCGCAGCCGACGGCTGCCTCCTGAAGAGTCTGAGAAGATCACAGACGACGCGATGGCCGTTGAGGCGGCGGGCCGACGGGTAGTGACCGTGCGCGGGCACATGGACGCCTTTAAGATTACGACGCCCATGGATTTGCGCATTGCCAGGGCTCTCTACGCAGCACCCGATTCTTCTGCCGCCTAACCCGTACACCTGCCCCGCCGGGTCATGACGTTTCGTCACAGGAAGGTGAGGGTGGGGAACCCACAGTACACCGCGACGAAAGGCACCTTCATGACAGATACTCCCAGCACGCAGAACCGCCCTGGCTCCCAAGAGCCGGTCATACCCCGCGTAGGAACCGGCGTAGACGTGCATGCCTTTGGGGAGGAAAACACCGAGCTGTGGATCGCGGGCCTGTACTGGCCGGGCGAACGCGGGCTCAGCGGGCATTCCGACGGCGATGTCGTTGCGCACGCGGCCGCCGATGCGCTCTTTGCCGCATCCGGTACCGGAGACTTGGGCAGTAACTTCGGGGTGGATCGCCCAGATATGGCGGGCGCATCCGGGGTGCGTATTCTCTCGGAGGCGGCGGCAATCGTGCGAGCGGCAGGTTTTGAGATCGGCAACATCAGCGTGCAGCTGATCGGTAACCGCCCCAAATTTTCACCGCGCCGGGCAGAAGCCAGTCGCGTTCTGAGTGAAGCGGCTGGGGCTTCGGTGACCGTTACCGCGACCACGACCGACGGCTTAGGCCTGACCGGACGCGGCGAAGGCGTTGCAGCCGTTGCCACCGCACTCCTTTACCCTGTGGTGTAGTTCCCCCGACGGAAGATTATTAAATGAGAATCCGGCGGTACCCGCCGCTTGGGTGCTGTACCCCGTAAACTAGGTACTGTGACTATGCGTTTTTATGATTCAGCAACATCAAGCATCCGCGATTTTGAACCGGTAGTCCCCGGCGAGGCACGCATCTACTACTGCGGCGCCACCGTGCAGGGTGAACCGCATGTGGGGCATATCCGTTCCGCCCTAGTCTTTGACCAGCTTGCGCGGTGGATGCGCTACCGCGGGCTCAAAGTCACCACCGTGCGCAATGTCACGGATATTGACGATAAAATTCTGGCGAAATCCGTTGAATCTGCACAGCCCACCTATACTGGGGAATACCCCAACGAGCAGTGGTGGGCGCTCGCATATCGATACGAGAAAGTTTTTGCGCGCGCATATGCGACGTTGGGTATTGACCCGCCAACCTATGAGCCGCGCGCGACCGGTCACATTCCTGAGATGTTTGAACTTATTCAGCGTCTTATCGACCGCGGGCACGCATACCCGGCGCTTGACGATTCTGGGGATGTCTACTTCGATGTGCGTTCCTGGGAACAGTATGGCGCGCTCACCCGCCAGAGCGTGGACGACATGCAGGATTCCGCCGACGCAGACCCGCGCGGCAAGCGTGATCCCCGCGATTTTGCCCTGTGGAAGGGGTATAAGGAAGGCGAACCACTGACCGCAGCGTGGGATTCGCCGTGGGGCCGCGGTCGTCCCGGCTGGCATCTGGAATGCTCTGCGATGGCAGGTAAATATCTGGGGAAGCGGTTCGATATTCACGGCGGCGGGCTGGATCTGCGTTTTCCGCATCACGAGAATGAACTGGCGCAGTCCACGGCTGCGGGCGATGATTTCGCTAACTTCTGGATGCACAACGGTATGGTCACTTACGAGGGCGAGAAAATGTCGAAGTCAATCGGCAACACCATTTCGCCCGTGCAAATGCTGCAGCAGGCTCGCCCCTTGGTGGTGCGCTATTACTTGGGTTCGGCACATTATCGTTCGGTGCTGGATTACCGCCCCACTTCATTAGAAGAGGCACGGGTTGCTATCGAGCGTGTGGAGGCATTCCTTGCCGCCACCTTGGAGCTTATGGTCCCGAATCCGCAGGATCGTCGCGTACCACAGGACTTCGCGGATGCGCTCGATGACGATATGAATATTCCGCGCGCACTCGCGGTGCTGCACGAGCAGACTCGTGCCGGTAACTCCGCGCTTGCCGCCGGTGCGGATGCCTCCGAATGCGCAAACGCCGTGTGGGCGATGGCGAACGTGCTGGGGCTGATTTCGCTCATGAATCTTGACGGTTCGGGAGCATCTGGCGCGGAGCATCAGGCATTAGATGCGCTTATTCATACTATTCTGGAGCAGCGCGCGAGTGCCCGTGCCGAGAAGGATTGGGCAACCGCCGATAGGATGCGCGATGTTCTCGCCGCTGCAGGTATTACGGTCAAGGACGGCGCGCAGGGCTCTACGTGGAGCTTTAACGCATAACAGATTCCCCCGAAACTCGCCCCGAAAGCGGGCATGACAGACATTGAACTAAAGGATACAGATATGGCTAAGGCAGGTTCGCGTCCCGGCGCTACCGCAAAGAAAAAGGGTGCGACGAAGGGCACCGGCGGCCACGGTCGGCGTGCGCTGGAAGGTAAAGGGCCCACCCCGAAGGCTGAGGATCGCGTCTACCACAAGGCGTATAAGATGAAGCGCGCGGCGGAGCGCCGGGCGGCTACCGGCACGAACCGTAAGTTCCAGACTCGTCTGGGCGGCAAGCGCGTGAGTGATGAGTTGGTGACCGGTCGCAACGCGGTTCTGGAGGCACTTCGCACCAATATCCCGGCGAAGCACCTGTACGTGATGAGCCGTATTGAGGTTGATGACCGCGTGCGCGACATTATGACGATGGCGAATAAGAAGAACCTGCCCATGCTGGAGATTCCCCGCAGTGAGCTGGACCGCCTGACGGATGGTGCCGTGCATCAGGGGATCGCAATGCAGATTCCGCCTTACCAGTACCCGGATGCTACCGATTTGGTGCTGGATGCTATGCAGCGCTGGCATGCTGGCAAACTTAAGTCGCCTCCGCTTTTCGTGGCTCTGGATGGTATTACCGATCCTCGAAATTTGGGCGCAATTATTCGTAGCGTTTCGGCTTTTAGCGGTGATGGAGTTATCATCCCCGAGCGTCGCTCTGCTGCGGTGACTGCGGGTGCGTGGAAAACGAGTGCGGGTGCGGCGGCGCGCATTCCGGTGGCGAAGGCAACGAACCTGACGCGCGTGCTGCAGCAGGCAAAAGAGCAGGGTATGTTTGTGATTGGTTTGGACGGCGGGGGAGACATAGACCTGCCGAATCTGCAGCTCGCTTCTGAACCTCTGTGCGTGGTGGTTGGTTCCGAGGGTAAGGGCCTTTCGCGTTTGGTGACGGAGACCTGCGATCAGATCGTGTCGATTCCCATTGATTCGGCTATGGAGTCTCTCAATGCAGCAATGGCAGTGGGTATTACCCTTTATGATGTATCGCGCCATCGCGCCGAGTCTCACTAGCGGTACCCCTTTACCACTGTGCGTGTGTAGAGAACTCATTTGTGTAAAATTTTAACGTTAGCTTCATATTTAAAGGTATTTCAAGGTATACGGTGCTATAGTCATACCGTCTTCGACGTACGTGTGAAGACGTAAAGTTTTTACTTGAGGGAAGTGAATCATCACATGAATATCCGTCCTGCTTCTGCTGTAGTGTCGCTGAGTATTGTCGCTATGCTGGGTTTGAGTGCATGCGGGAGCTCAAATAGCTCAGCATCGAATAGCTCTTCATCATCAGCTGCCTCCAGTTCTAGTGCATCATCTTCAGCCTCCGCATCGTCTTCGTCTGCGGCATCAGCCTCTTCATCTTCCGCTAGTGCAAGCAGCAGTGCATCATCTTCGGCAAGCTCAACTGCGTCGTCTTCAGTATCTGCAAGTACTGCTCCGGCAGGTGGCGCAGACAGCAGCGGTAACCGCACGGCTACGGCTAGTGATCCTGTGGGCGAAGCAATCGTTAATGATGATGGCTCGTGGAGTAAGAACTACAAGACCGCCCAGCTCATTGTGAAGAAGGACGGGTCTTGGGAAGAGAAGAATGATCTTCGAGAGTTAACCGTTAACGCTGATGGTTCCTACACCTACGCGGCGACTAACGGTTACAGGACGTATGAAGTGAAGGCAGACGGCTCCTGGACTCTTAAATACCAGGACGGAACTGTCTACAGCGTATCTGCAGACGGAAAAATGACGAAGGAGGGCGGCGACGGCAAATCATTAGCTTCTCCTTTTGAACAAGCCACAAAACAACAGGGTGTTGGGGCGCGCCAAGCATCGGAGCCTAAGGCTGTGAAGGCTGCGGCCCCGGTGGAGCCTGTAACGGCCAAGAACAAAGAGTAAGAATTTTTCTGTAGGTTGCTATGACGAAAAGATAGCGTATATGGGGGTAACTGCGTTGAGCAGTTACCCCCAGTTTTGTAGGTGGCACCCACATGCTGCTTTATGTGTGGTGTAGTTCATGGTGTGTGGATTTGCGTGTTGTGTGGGGGGTGTGTATAGTTGTATGAGTCGCCGCGGCGAGGGGCCCTGAAGGGG